>UMJX01032838.1_pt1 | contig 19623 bp, 21 predicted proteins | sample 1966131 | NCBI WGS metagenome assembly UMJX01 (sample SAMEA4836162, study PRJEB28245) | human gut metagenome | biome: gut microbiome; material: fecal sample | place: Denmark | collected 2008 | reverse complement strand
GAGGTAAGAGCTCACCGCTGGTATGGTGACATACTGGGTCAATGTAAACCCCATCTGGAGCAACACCCAAAATAGAAGGCTAAGACTGCTCGTCATCTTCTAAAATGAGGTGGCTTGAGACATATAGTAATATATGTACTAGATAAATGACTATTCAAGACAGAACCCGGCTTACAGATTTACTTATTATAATAACTATAAAAATGCAGTAGTTTTCTACTGCATTTTTTGTAATAATTTTAAAGTTTTATCATAATTAAAGTTTAATCATAATTAATCATAATTAATCATAATTAATATGCTTAAAATATTTAATATAAATCATCAATCCATCCCCAATATTACTTTTTCCATATCATCATATAATGGAGCTGTTAATATCATTTTGTTTTTGAAAATTGGATGAATAAAACTTAATTTATAGCTATGTAGAGCTTGTCTAGCTATTAAATTGGAAGAACTACCATATAAAGTATCTCCTATAATAGGATTGCCAATATAAGACAAATGAACACGAATTTGATGTGTTCGTCCTGTTTCAAGTAATATATGTAAAACAGATACTTCAGAATTACTCTTTAATACTGTATAATGCGTAATTGCATAATCTCCATTAGGATCTACACATCTCTCTATAATACTATTAGGTTTTCTAGATATAGGTTTATCAATTGTTCCTATTGAATTTGCAAGTGTTCCATTACATATTGCAATATACTCTTTTATAAAACAATGTTTTTTCATTTGCCTTATCAAACATTCCTGTATATATTCATTTTTAGCAAAAATAACTATCCCAGATGTATCTCTATCTAAGCGATTAACTGGTCTTATTTTTTTATTTAAATTAATTGAATCAAAATAATATTTTACTCCATTTGAAAGACTATCTTCATAATGTTGCATAGAAGGATGAATAGGAATTCTAGCAGGCTTATTTAAAATTAGTAAATAATCATCTTCATATATTATATTTAATTGCATTTTTGTAGCAACTATATTTGAATTATCCTCTTTGAAGTCTAAATGAACTTCTATAGTATCATTAGAATGCACATCTGCTTTAATACCACAAGAAGAATTATTTAAGAATATTTTATTATTATTCTTCAATCTTAGTAAAAGCCTGTCAGAAATTTCAAATCTAGTTTTCAATACTTCTTTTACATTGTCAAAATTTTCGTTGTTTTTTATAGTGTAACTTAGTTTCATTTATTATAACCACCTTTTGCTTATTGGGGACGTTTATTAATGGACATTTTTGTCCTACTTGGGACAGATTTTATATTTAAGACTTTATATTTAAGAATTTATACTTAAATATCTATACTTAAATATCTATACTTAAAAATTTATATCTAAAAATTATACTTAAGAATTTGATTATATTGAATTTTTATAAAATATAATATAAAATTAAATAAAAATCAAGTTTTTATATTGACTAAACTAGCCTAAAGCTATAATATGACAACAAAAAATAAGGAGGGTAACACATATGAATAGAACAAAAAGAAAGATTTTTGAAACTGCAATGGAGTTATTTGCACAAAAAGGATATGATGGAACTAGTGTTGAAGAAATTACTTCGATAGTTGGAATTGCAAAAGGTACTTTGTATTATCATTTTTCAAGCAAGGAAGAAATTTTTAATTTTTTAGTAGAAGAAGGAATGAAACTTTTGCGTAATAGTATAGAAATAAAAACTTCAAAATATACCAGCACAATTGATAAAATAAAAGCCGTAGTATTGATACAAATCAAAATTATTTTGAAATATGAGAATTTAATTACTTTAGTAATTAGCCAAATGTGGGGAAGAGAAGAAAGAAATTTAAGATGTAGGTCATATGTGAATGAATATATAAAAATTATAGAAGACATTATTAAAGATGGTATAAAAAAAGGAGAAATATATGATGGAGATCCTGAAGCCATTGCTACTGCGATTTTTGGATTAACTTGTTCTATTTTGATGTATAAATTAGAGACAACTGAAGAAATTAATATTCAAAATTTATATAATGTATTTAGTCAATATGCAATTAAAGGATTAAAAATTAAATAATACACATGATTTAAAGTGTAGCAAAATTTTAAATACAAATATATAATAATATAATAAAACTTTAAATTATAACGGTAATTATTAAAAAAACTATGTTAATAATTTATTAAGACATTACACAAATAAATTATATACTGCAATTTATATGCAATGATTTACAATAAAAAACTATTGCACAAAAAATAGTTTTGATATATAATTTAGCCTGTAAAAAAGGGAGGAATATGTTATGGCAAAATATATTAATGAAAAATTACAAGAGTTTGAAAGGTACATTCGAAATAAAAAAGTAGCAATAATAGGCTTAGGAGTAAGTAACTTGCCGCTTCTTGACTATTTCTCTGATAAAGGAGCAGATGTAACTGTATTTGATAAAAGAACAATAGATGAAATAGATAAAACAATACTAGACAAAATAACTTCACGCTGTATTCATTTTTCATTTGGAGAGCATTATTTAGTAAACTTAGTAGGATTTGATATAATATTTAGATCTCCTACATGTAGACCAGATACACCTGAATTAAAAGCAGAAAGTATAAGAGGAGCAGTAGTTACATCAGAAATAGAAATGGTTGTTGAATTATGCCCAGGAAAAGTAATAGGTGTAACAGGTAGTGATGGAAAAACAACTACAACAAGTTTAATATATGAAATAGTAAAAGAAAAAGGATATGATTGTTATTTAGGTGGAAATATAGGAATACCACTGTTCACTAAAATAAAAGACATGACACCTGAAACAATAGTTGTACTAGAACTTAGTAGTTTTCAATTAATGGATATGCAAACATGCCCAGAAATTTCTGTAGTAACAAATGTATCACCTAATCATTTAGATATACATAAATCATATGAAGAATATATAGAATGTAAGAAAAAAATATTCAAAAATCAAACAGAAAAAGGAATTGTAGTTTTAAACTACGATAATGATGTAACTAGATATTTTGCATCAGAAGCAAATGGAAAAGTAATATTCTTCAGTAGAAAAAATAGATTAGATAATGGAGTTATATATGATAATGGTGTAATTAAGTCATGTGAAGATGGAGTTAGAAGACATATAATAACAATAGATGATGCAGTATCATTACGCGGAATGCATAATTATGAAAATATGTGTGCAGCAATAGCAGCGACATCAACATTAGTAGAACCATCAATACAAGCTAGAGCCATAACTAAGTTCAAAGGAGTAGAACATAGATTAGAATACGTTAGAACTATAAATGGAGTAAAATGGTATAATGATTCAATAGGAACAAGTCCTACAAGAACAATAGCAGGTTTAAATGCTTTTGATAAAAAAATAGTATTAATAGCAGGTGGATATGATAAAAAGTTAGACTACAAACCTATTGCTAAACCTATAATTGATAAAGTAAGTAATTTAATATTGATGGGTGCTACAGCTGATAAAATACAAACTGCAGTTGAGGAACAGTTAAAGACTAGCGTTACAAATGGTAATGATATCTCTTTACCAATATATAGATGTAATACATTAGAAGAGGCTGTTAATAAAGCACATGAAGTAGCAAACTCTAACGAAATAGTGCTATTCTCACCAGCAAGTGCAAGTTTTGATATGTATAAGAACTTCATGGAAAGAGGAGAAAAATTCAAAGAGTTAGTTAGAAATATTGATGAATAATTATATAATACTTAAAACAAACAATTAAAGATTAGTAACTAAAACTACCTCCTAAACATATTATAAATATATAAATGTTTAGGAGGTAGTTTAATGTTATATAACGATTTTGAAGATTATATGAGAAGTGTATTAGGATATTCTACAAATGAATCAGGCAATATAAATCAGCAATATCAAAATGAATATCAAACTTTATATGGTTCTACATACCAAACAAGAGAATTAAATTTTGATATCGAACAAATGTATCCTCAAATATATAGAACAATAAATCCTATAGTTTGTAATATGTGTCAAAATATTAACCAACCAATAACAGAAGAGCTAGTAGAGCAAATGACAAATGAAATATACAGAAGTGTAGAGCAATGTGTTGAGATTCAAAATGTTGTTAATTTGAAAATTGAAACAAGAGGAGAAGCGGAATGTTCAGAAAAGTTATGCAAATGTAAAGAAAATAAAATGATTTGCAAAGAAAATAGAGTAGAAAAGAATAACAGCGATATTAATCAAGATAAACAATCACAAAATACAAGACAGCAACAAAGGCAAAATCCACTACTACGTGATTTAATACGTATACTTATATTAAATCAATTATTCAGACCAGGAAGGCCACCATTTATACCAGGACCAGGTTTCCCAGGATTTCCACCACCACGACCACCTATGCCAACAAGACCGGGAAGACCACCGTTTAGACCTATGTAAGGATTGAATTTCAAAAAAACAAAATTTTCCAATATTTCAAAATTTATTTTGTATATAAACAAATATAATGTGGAAAAATAAAATTGTATTCAAATTAAATGTAAAAATTAAATTTGAATGCAATTTTTTATGTTTTAGGAGGAAAAAATTATGAAAGTTAATGATTGTATGTGTCATGATGTTTTATGGGTAAATCCAAATACTAGTATTTGTGAATGTGCTAATTTAATGGCAGAGCATAAAATTGGATGTATACCGGTTTGCAATGATGAAAAGAATGTTGTTGGTTTAGTAACAGATAGAGATATCTTATTAAGAAGTGTGTGTTGTGAAAAAGATACCAAAACAACACCTGTAAGAGAGATTATGAGTACTAATGTGTGTTGTTGCGAACCAAATACAGAGTTACATCATGCTGAAAATATTATGTCTGATAATCAGGTTAGAAGATTGCCTGTTATAGAAAATAATAAGATAGTAGGTATATTGTCGATTGGGGATATTAGTAGAAATCCTAATACAAATAAGGAGAGTTTTATTGTTACTTTAGATAATATTTGTGGGTGTGGGAATAAAAATCATCAGTAAAATTTGCTGGTAGCAACGTGAGGAAAAATTTGTTACTTTTGAAAAAACAAACTCCTTCAAACGCGGTGGGGTGAGTGCTGGGTTGGGTGGACTTGTTACGATAATTATTGGGGTTAGATGTTTTTTGGTAGCACCGTGAGAAAAAAATTGTTACTTTTGAAAAAACAAACTCCTTCAAACGCGGTGGGGTGTGTGCTGGGTTTGGTGGACTTGTTACGATAATGAGTGGGGTTGAATGTTTGGGGGCTTAGGTCGGAGCTTTGTTTTTTCAAAAGTAAAATTTTTTTTCTCCGAGTGGGGGTGGAGGATAGGGTTTTTGATTTTTTGGGAAATGGGGGTGAAGGATTATAGAATTTTTGTCTAATAAGTACTGTTTTTTTATTGGTAAAAAAATGTATGTATAAACTGATTTTACATATAATAAAATATAGAAAATATAAAGAAGGAAGTGACTTATTTTGATTCTAGATTTCAACTATTGGATAAAAGTTATAAAAAAACTTTTAGTGTTAGCTATAGGAATTTTATTAATATATATAGGATTTAAAGTAAGTATTTTTTATACGCCTTTCTTGGTAGCATTCATATTATCACAATTAATAGAACCTATTATAAGATTCTGCATGAAAAAACTTAAAATGAGAAGGAAAGTAAGTGCAATATTAATATTTGTTATTGTACTTTCTATTATTATAGGATTAATCACTGGAGGAGTAATTACACTTGTATCTGAGGCATCAAATCTTTTGTCAAATATAAATTACTATTTTGAAAAAATATATAATGGATCACAGAATATAATATCGGATTTTGATTTTACCAAAATTCAGTTATCTAATGAGCTAAATACTATTTTAAGTAATTCTACAGGAGAATTTATTAATACCGCTTCTAATTGGGTAAAAAATATATTAACAACTTTTTTGAATACAGTAACATCACTTCCTAAAATAGGATTATGTATTATAATTACAATATTAGCATTATATTTTATGTGTACAGATAAAATATATATGCTAGATCAAATAGAACATCATTTACCAGAACAATGGGTAAAAAAATTAACTAAACATATTAAAGCATTAACCAAAACTCTAGGATGTTACTTAAAAGCCCAATTTACACTAATATTAATATCTTTTATAATATCCTTAATAGGGTTATATATATTTGCTCTAGCAGGATTAAATGTAACATATCCATTAATGACAGCAATAGGAATTGCAATTGTAGATGCTTTACCTATATTTGGTTCTGGTACAGTAATGGTACCTTGGGCTATAATTTCAGCATGTAATGGAGATATAACTTTAGGAATATGTATATTAGTTTTATGGATTATTATGAGTATTATAAGACAAATAATAGAACCTAAAATTGTAAGTGGGCAAATTGGGATACACCCTATATTTACTTTAATAGCTATGTACACTGGATTTAAATTTATAGGTTTTTTAGGAATATTTATTGGCCCTATTGTATTGATTATATTGAAAGAAATATATGCAAATAGAATTGATAAGGGATTTGTGAAGAGTATATTTGATAGGGAATGTTAATTTTAAAAATAAAAAAAGGACTCTTCTCAAAACATATTAGTCTATATTTTTTGAGAAGAGTCCTTTAAAAAATATAAGTTATAAAATTAAATTTTCTACTATTAAATCTCACTACTAACAAAACCATCATCAGGTGGATACACAAATTCATCATTAGGAACAGATGTTTCTTTTATACAATTAACTTCTATAACAGGCCTTTCACCATGATATTCTCCTTTAGTAATAACCCCTTCAACTTCAACCCAACTACGATCTTTAAATCCTTGCATATCAACATCATTAGCAACATTTTTACATAGGAATCCTACAACTACAGCCTGATTATCAGAAGAAATAATCATCTCTCTGGCTAATACGAACTGATTTTCGCTGAAATCATACAGTCTATAAACAAACCCTGTAAATTTAATTTTCTTGCCAACATATTTATCCATATTTTCATGACAATCTTTTAATATATTAGTATAATTACTAGAATTAGCCTGAATAAAATTATCACTATTAGAAGCGGAAAAATCGTCAGTAACCATCACTCTGGAAGTACTTTCATAAAATCTATAACCAACAACCATAAAAACAATAACAAGCAATAATACAACAAAAGTAATTACTACTTTTTTCATCCAATTGCGATTCATTTTAATATTACATATAAACATAACTAAATATACCACTACCTTTCATACATAATAAAGAAGAACCCTTTATTATGCTATTTGCACAGAGAAGGTATGTATCCTCAATTGTGCATTATTAATAAAATTATATTATCTTAATAAAAAATATATGATTTTTCTTGCGAAATTTTATAATTAGTGATATAGTACAAAAAGATTATATGTAATTAAATAATACATAAGATAGAAAGGAAGAAAAGTGATGAGTTTTTTAAACAAGATATTTAAAAGTTACAGTGAAAAAGAAGTAAAAAGAGTTATGCCTTTAGTTGAACAAATCAATTCTTTAGAAGAATCTATTTCAAAACTATCAGATGAGGAGTTAAGAAACAAAACAAACGAATTTAAAGAAAGATTAGCTAATGGAGAAACATTAGATGATTTATTACCAGAAGCTTTTGCAGTAGTAAGAGAAGCTTCAAAAAGAGTTTTAGGATTACGTCATTTTGATGTTCAATTAATAGGTGGTATTATTCTACACCAAGGTAGAATTGCTGAAATGAAAACAGGTGAAGGAAAAACTTTAGTAGCAACACTTCCGGCATACCTAAATGCATTAACAGGTGAAGGTGTTCATGTTATTACAGTAAACGACTATCTAGCAAAAAGAGATAGTGAATGGATGGGAAAAGTTTACCGCTTCTTAGGATTATCTGTAGGATTAATAATAGCAGGAATGAAACCTAATGAAAAACAAGAAGCATATAATTGTGATATAACATATGGTACAAATAATGAGTATGGATTTGATTACTTAAGAGACAATATGGTTATATATAAAAATCAATTAGTACAAAGAAAATTAAAATATGCTATCGTAGATGAGATTGATAGTATTTTAATAGATGAAGCTCGTACACCTCTTATTATTTCAGGTAGAGCTAACAAATCTTCTGACCTTTACAAAAAAGCAGATTCTTTTGTAAGAAAATTACAAGCTAAAGTTATAGTAGAAGAAGATATAAAAGATGAAGCACAAGCAGAAGATAACGAAAATTATGATTACATTGTAGATTTAAAAGCTAAATCTGCTACACTTACTCAAAAAGGTATAGAAAAAGCTGAAAAAGAATTCAACTTGGAAAACTTTAATGATATAGAAAACTCTGAATTAGTACATAATGTAAATCAAGCTTTACGTGCGTATGGAATAATGAAAAAAGATATTGATTACATAGTAAAAGATGGTGAAGTTTTAATAGTTGATGAATTCACAGGTCGTATTATGTATGGAAGAAGATATAATAATGGATTACATCAAGCTATAGAAGCAAAAGAAAAAGTTAGAATAGCAGATGAATCTAAAACACTTGCTACAATAACATTCCAAAACTACTTTAGAATGTATGATAAATTATCTGGTATGACTGGTACTGCTATGACAGAAGAAGCGGAATTCCAAGAAATTTACAAATTAGATGTTATAGAAATACCTACTAATAAACCATTAATAAGACAAGATGACCCAGATATAATCTATAAAAATGAAAATGCTAAATTTAGAGCTGTTATTGAAGATATTAAGGAAAGTCATAAAAAAGGACAACCAGTTCTTGTTGGTACAGTATCAATAGAAAAATCTGAAAAATTAAGCAAATTATTAAATCAAGAAGGAATTAAACATACAGTATTAAATGCTAAACAACATGAAAAAGAAGCAGAAATAGTTGCACAAGCTGGTAAATTTGGAGCAGTTACAATTGCTACAAACATGGCTGGTCGTGGTACTGATATTATGCTTGGAGGAAATAGTGAATATTTAGCAAAACAAGAAATGAAAAAGCAAGGCTATACTGAAGAAATGATAGAACAAGCTACAGCATTTAATGAAACAACAGATGAAGAAATATTATCAGCAAGAAACAAATTCAAAGAATTAGAAAACAAATTTGATGCAGAAATAAAAGAAGAAAAAGAAAAAGTTATATCTGCTGGCGGTTTAAAAATTATAGGAACAGAAAGACATGAATCTAGACGTATAGATAATCAGTTACGTGGACGTTCTGGACGTCAAGGTGACCCAGGAAATTCTAAATTCTATATAGGATTAGATGATGACTTAATGAAAATATTTGGTGGAAACACAATAACAAAAGTATATGATACATTAGGAGCAGATGAAAATATGCCAATACAATCTAAACTAATATCTAATGCCGTAGAATCAGCTCAAAAGAAAGTTGAAGGTAAAAACTTTAGTATTAGAAAGAATGTATTGAATTATGATGATGTTATGAATACTCAAAGAGAAATAATATACAAACAAAGAAGAGAAGTTCTTGATGGAGAAAACTTAAAAGAAAGTATATTACATATGATGGATGCTACAGCTGAAAATATCATTGCTGCACATACAATAGATGGTACTGTAGAAGTAGAAGAATCATTAATTCAAGAACTAAACAATGTATTAGGAATAACAAATCAAATCGAATTAAAAGAAAATGACAAAATAAATGCTTCAGAATTAACAGAAAAAGTAAAAGAAACAGCACATGAAATATATGAAAGTAAAGAGCAAATGATTGGTTCAGACGATTTAAGAGAAATTGAAAGAGTTGTAATGCTTAAAACAGTTGATGAAAAATGGATGGATCATATAGATGCAATGGATGAATTAAAAAATGGTATTGGTCTTCGCGCATATGGACAAAAAGATCCTGTTGTTCAATACAGAATTGAAGGATTTGACATGTTTGATGCTATGATAGATGATATTAAAACCCAAGTTGCAACAATTTTACTTCATATGGAAAAAACAGAAAATATAACTAGAACTGAAACTGTTAAAATAACAGGAGCAGGATTAGAAGATACCGCAATTAACTTAGTTGATGGAAATATTACAGAAAAAGAAGGCGGATTAAATAGAACTGTGGTTAATAAAGAGCCTAAAGTTGGCAGAAATGATGACTGCCCATGCCGGAAGTGGAAAAAAATATAAAAATTGTTGTGGAAGATAATTTGAATTTTTAAAATTGGGGACGTGTATTGTTTTAAATTTTTAAAACAATACACGTCCCCAATTAAAAAAAACAGACAGTAATTAAACTGTCTGTTTTTGGCATTAGTTAGATTCTTCAAGATTCGAGCAGATATAATCTTTAAAAGGCATATCTGCGAAATCTTTCGGGTTAGGGAGAATGGTGAGTTTCTCGCCTTCTTGCAGTTTATTGCAATAATCATCAATAGGAATATTGCAATATTTCACGCACAGGATCAAGGAATGATTAGTTCCTTTTTGTTTGATAGAGGATGTTAAATCATAGACACGATCATCTACAATTGCAACAAGCTTCCATTCAAACCAATTTGCATTTGGACGGCTGATTAAGCCGTAAGTTGCCTGAGAAAGTTCTGGAAAAAGCTTCAGGAAAAGCGTAACAAAATGCCAGCTATTTCCTTTGAGGTTTTTCTCGACATAGTTTAGCAAGTTTTGCTGTGCTTCTGCAACAGAAAAATCTGCTAATGCTGAGATGTTTGACTGTGTTTCCTTATTACCTTCAAAGGAATAGCTTTCGATAATGTCGGCAGTCCGGTTTACTATGCGTAGAATGTCTAACATAGGTTGGATACATCTCCTTTTATAAAATATTATTTTTTGGTACCACAAAAATTAATTTTCCATAATGCATTGTTGGTTCTATAATAGAACTTGTTTCATAATATGCATCGTATAAATCAATATTTGTTGCACAAAAGTAAAATTAGTATAACACTATTTACATAAAATATCAATTGAAATTACAAAAATATAAAAGAACTGTATACAAAAGTAAAAAATATGTGATACAATAATATCAAAATAGAGATAGAGGAGTGATACAATTTGATTATAGAATTAGAAGACAATTTAAAAAACTTAAATGATTTACAACAAAAATTAAAAGAAATAGGTGAGTCACTTTGACATTACTAATTTAGAAAAACAATTAAAAGAATATGAACAACAAACATTACAAGAAGGATTTTGGAATGATTCTAAAAATTCTAGTATAATTTTACAAAAAATAAAAACACTAAAAAGTAAAGTTGAAAATTATAGTAAATTAAAAAATGAATTAGAAAATTTAAAAGAAATGTCTGAATTAGTAATACAAGAAAATGATGAAAACTTAGTAAAAGATATTTTAAATAGTACCGTTTCTATTAAAGAGCAACTTGACAATCTAGAAATTCAAACTCTACTATCAGGCAAATATGACATAAATAATGCAATAGTAACGATACATCCAGGAGCAGGAGGAACAGAATCACAAGATTGGGCGGAAATGTTATACAGAATGTATACAAGATGGGCACTATCAAATGGATATATAGTTCAAGAATTAGATTATTTGGATGGTGACGAAGCTGGTTTAAAGAGTGTTACATTTTTAATATCAGGGGATTATGCATATGGATATATGAAATCAGAAAAAGGTGTACATAGATTAGTTAGAATTTCTCCTTTTGATGCAGGTGGAAGAAGACATACATCTTTTGCATCTGTTGAAGTCCTACCAGAAATTACTGAGGATATAGAAATAGATATAAACCCAGATGACTTAAGAATAGATACTTACAGAGCATCAGGAGCTGGAGGACAACATATAAATAAAACATCTTCTGCAGTTAGAATTACCCATATTCCAACAAATACAGTAGTAGCATGTCAAACAGAAAGATCACAAATACAAAATAGAGAAACAGCCATGAAAATGCTTAAATCTAAATTATTAGACTTAAAAGAAAAGGAGCAAAAAGAAAAAATAGAAGATTTAAAAGGAGAACAAAAAGATATAGCATGGGGAAGCCAAATAAGATCTTATGTATTTTGTCCATATACGCTTGTAAAAGACCATAGAACAAATTTTGAAGTAGGCAATGTATCTAATGTTATGGATGGAGATTTAAACGGATTTATGAAAGAATATTTAAAAAACTGCTCAACTAAAAATGCTACCTAACTATGTAAATTACCTAGTATAGTGTACAGATAATTAAAAATATGAAAAAAAGAGGTATAGATAAATGAAATTAAAATGGAAAGATATTTATAATAATAATAAACAAAGAAGATATTGTGAAATAACTGGAATAAAAAAACAAGATGTTGAACTTGAATCTAATTCGTTTAGAATATTAAAACAAAATAAATATTTATCAATAATTATAGCTGTTATACTAATTGCAATATTATTTTTTACATTTAGAAAAGACATGAGAGTATTCTTAATAGTATTAGCTTTTTTTGCAGTTGCTGCAATATGTTTTTTCATATTTAATTATTTTAAATTTAAATGTACCTCAAACGGATTATATGTAAGATTTGGAATGCAAGAAGGTTTGTTTCCATATGAAAAATTAAAAAGTGTATATTTATCTAAATTTAATGATTATAGATTCTTAATACCTTCTAATGGATATTCTATTGTTATTAGATACTACGATAATAATAATAGAATAAAAGAATTGTCTTTTGCAAATTATTTTCTAAACAAACAAGAAACAATTAAATTTTTAGAAAATTTTAATATAAAAGAAGAAAGAAATAATAGATATATAACTTATGAAAAATTTAAAGTATTAAGAAAAATAATAAAAGTTACAGCAATTGTAGTATTTACAATACTAATATTTGTAGCTGTATATATTAACATGAAAAACGGATAGTGTTTTATGAAATAGTATTTTAATAAAGAGGACTAAAATTATTAAATAAAAAATTTAATAGTTTAAGTCCTCTTTAAAATACTGTCTTTTTATAATATGGCAGAATAATTATAAAGCAAATATTTATTACTAATCAAATTTAAAAATTAATAGTTCATTCAAATAACTCATTATGCAATAGTTCTAATAAATCATTTTCAACCTTTTCTTTAAAAGTAATAATAATTTTAGCATTTGTAATATCAATACTAAAAATATCAACACTAAATCTTTTTATAATTTCCATAATTCGCTTTAATACAACATTATCATTAGTTATACCATATCCGATAATTGCTATACGACTAACATTTTGAAAAGATGAATCAAACATATTCAAATTACTCTCTAAAGCTTTTTGAAATTTGTTATAAATACTAGATTTAATTAAAAAATTCACATCAAAAAAAGATATACTATTATTAATAAATTGTATAGGTAAAATACCTTCATTAATTAAAAAATTATATACTTGATTAAATAATTTAATTGAATATGAAGAATATTTTAAATTAACTAAAAGTAAATCATCATTTTTAACAATACTTTTAACAACTTTATCTTCTATTTTATCATTTATAACACTTCCAGATTTATTATTAAATGTAGATTTTGTAATAATAGGTATATTAAATTTTTCACCTATTTCTATACACCTATTATGAAGAACTTTAGCTCCTTCATCTGCAATATCTAACATTTCAACATATGATAAAGTTTCCAATTTTTTTGCAATAGGAATTTTATTAGGATCTGTAGTATATACTCCGTCAACATCAGAAAAAATATAACAATGTTTAGCTTTTAATGCTGCTGCTACCGCTACTGCTGTTGTATCAGAACCACCCCTACCTAAAGTTGTTATATCAAGATTATCATTAAACCCTTGGAAACCTGCAATTATAACAATTTTTCCTTTTTGTAATTCCTTAGATATTCTTGATGTATCAATATTTTCAATTGTAGCATTTTGATTAGTATTATTAGTATAAATTCCAGCTTGCCATCCTGTTAAAGATACAGCTTTATAGCCCATTTCATTAAGTAAAATACTCAGTTTTGAAATAGAAACCTGTTCACCAGAACTAAGTAAAACATCAAGTTCTCTATCAGAAGGAACTTTTGCAAGTTCATATGCTTCCTTTAACAATTTATCTGTTGTTTTACCGTTGAGCAGAAACAACAACAACAACATTATTGTTTTTATTATATAAATCTATAATTTTATTAGCAACAATATTCAACTTTATATTATCTGCAACAGAGCTACCACCAAATTTCATGACTATTGTGTCCATATATAAGGCACCTTCTTTTTACAAATATATTTCGAGAAATATTTAAATTTCTCTTTATATAATATTAATTAAACAATATTTTGGTGATTTTATGTCATACCCTAAAAATAAAGGAATATTTTTTAGTACAAGTGAATATATATTAATATGTCCCAAAAGGACAAAAAACAAAAGGAGATTAGTCATATGATAATGGAAGAGAGAAAAAATAATATTAATTCAACAATTATGCAAAACTTGGTTTTAGAAAATAGAGAAAAATTAAGTATATCTGGTGTTAATGATGTACTTAGTTTTGATGATCAAATTGTTATTTTAGAAACGCAATTAGGATTATTAACAGTTAAAGGCGAAAATTTAAGAATAAACAAGTTAAGTATTGATTGCGAAGAAGTTGTAATAGAAGGTGAGATTAGTAATTTAGCATATAGTGAAAAAGACACAGAAAGAAAAGGAAATTCCTTATTAGGGAAAATATTTAAATAAATATATATGGATGTGATTATTACATGGTTACTCAAATTAATACATTATTAGCATTTTTTATTGCAGGAGTATGTATAGGAATAATATTTGATTTTTTTAGGATAATAAGAAAATCATTTAAAACCCCAGATGTACTAACATATATACAAGATATATTATTTTGGATTTTGGCTGGTATAATATTGTTATTTACAATATTTACTTTTACAACAGGTGAAATCAGAATATATATGTTTATTTTTTTGTTCTTTGGTTTATTTATTTATTTTATAAGTATAAGTAGACATTTTATATGGATAAATACCCAAATATTAAGAGGTTTAAAATCTATTATTATTTTTTTAATAAAGCCTTTTACAAAAATTTTTAGAAAATTTTTCAAAAAGTAGTGCTAAATAAAGGATTTTGTGTTATAATGTAGAAATAGATATATAGATTGTAGAAAAATTTTGAAAATGGAGAAACTTATGAAAAAAAAATTCAGATTTAATCGAATTATAATAATACGGAATTGCTATATACATATTATATATTTTCATATCAAGGCAACAAGTTTTAAGTGCATATAAAAAAGAAGAAAAAAACTATTTAAATTTAATAGCACAAGAAAAACAACGCAATACCGAATTATTAGAAGTTAAAGATAATATTAATTCAACAGAATTTATAGAAGAAATTGCAAGAGACAAATTAGGAATGTATTTACCAAATGAACGAGTATATATAGATATTAGTAAATAATAAGAGGTCTTATAATTAATATAAATAATAAGCCTCTTGTTATGAAATTTTTTTCAATCATTTAATTCTTAAAAAATTCCAAATAAACAAAAAATAAAATAAATTTATAAATATAAAAAATATTAAGGGGGAAAATTATGAATTTTGAAAATTGTACACTAGTTGAATTACGTCAATTAGCCAAAGAAAAAGGAATTAAAAATGTTTCAAAACTAAAGAAAGATGAATTATTAGAAATGTTAGAAGATTTACAGAACAAACAAGAAAAATATCACTATGTTAAAACTATTAAAGTTGAGGATAACAATGAAAATGTTGAAGATGAAATAAAAAATATTTCAAACGGACAAGAAGATAATAGTGGTTACAAATTAACAAATGAAGATGATGAAATAGTAGAAGGAATTTTAGAAGTATTACCAGATGGTTATGGATTTTTAAGAGGAAAAAATTATTTATCAAGTCCTAAAGATGTATACATTTCTCCAGTTCAAATAAGAAGATTTAGATTAGATAAAGGAGATAAAATAAAAGGTATTGCAAGAATGCCTAAAGAAGGAGAAAAGTTCCCTGCACTTATATTTGTAGGGGAAGTAAATGGAGAAGCTCCTGAAAAAGCATATAGAAGAATAAAATTTGACGACTTAACACCTATATATCCAAATGAAAGATTACGTCTAGAAACACGTCCTAATGAATATGCTATGAGAATAATAGATTTAGTTTCACCTATAGGAAAAGGTCAAAGAGGTATGATAGTTGCTCCACCAAAAGTAGGTAAAACAACTTTATTAAAGAAAATAGCAAACAGTATTTCTGATAATAATCCAGAAGTTGAATTAATAGTATTATTAATAGATGAAAGACCTGAAGAAGTAACAGACATGATACGTTCTATTAAAGGTGAAGTAATATATTCTACTTTTGATGAATTACCAGAACATCATGTTAAAGTAGCGGAAATGGTATTAGAAAGAGCTAAAAGACTTACAGAACAGAAAAAAGATGTTGTAATATTATTAGATAGTATTACAAGATTAGCTCGTGCATACAACTTAGTTATTCCTTCTTCTGGAAGAACTTTATCTGGAGGTTTTGACCCTGCTGCATTACATAAGCCTAAGAAATTCTTTGGTGCTGCAAGAAACATAGAAAATGGTGGAAGCTTAACAATTTTAGCAACATCATTAGTTGAAACAGGAAGTAGAATGGATGAAGTTATTTTCGAAGAATTTAAAGGAACAGGTAATATGGAAGTTGTTCTTGATAGAAAACTTTCAGAAAAACGTATTTTCCCAGCTATAGATATAAATAAATCTGGAACAAGAAGAGAAGATTTATTATTAGATAGCAAAGAAATGGAAACTGTATATGCTTTACGAAAAGCATTAAATACAGCATCAGTAGCGGATGTTACTGAACAATTAATATCTCTAATGGTTGCTACTAAAACTAACCAAGAATTTATGGATAAAATGGACTCATATTTGAAAAATTATAAATAATATGATATAATAAGTGCTGTACGGTAAATTCCAAACATATAAACTTAGGAGGAAAAATAAAAATGACTATTTTTTGTTCGGTAATTGCAGCTGCATGTACAGCATACCTTGTAGGTACAAACACAAAGTATGATAATGTAACAATTTTTTTCCTAGCATTTATAGCATTCTGCTCAACGTACTTTCTCGTGGATGATATTCGAAATTCCTTCAATTGGTTGAAAGTTCGGAGGAGAAGAAAACGTATATCCAAAACACACATTGATTAATATCAGTGTGTGTTTTATTATTATATAGAAGAAATTAGATAATGTAAAAATTTATATAAATAAATTTATACATACATAGAAAAATGCCATATAAGTTCAAAAAACATTTTTTTATTTAATTTCTTGAACTTATATGTTATAATTCATTCAACAGTCGATATAAAAATACAAAGAAAAATATTAAAAAATCTAATTAAAAAGAAAGATGGAAATATATGAAAAATTGGGAAATTTATCAAAATAAAACATACAATAATGATGTATGTAAATTACTTAAAATTTTTTTAAGTGAATATAAAGTTAACAATGCAATTGATTTAGGATGTGGAAGTGGAAACGAAACTGTATATATGATTCAAAACGGAATAAATGTATTAGCAATAGACAGGCAATTAAACAAAAATTTTATATTAGATAGATTAGATAACAAACAAAAAGAAAAAATTATGTTTCTAGAGCAAAGCTTTGAAGATGTTAAGTTACCTAAAACAGATGCAATTACAGCATTTTTTAGTATTCCATTTTGTAATCCTCAATATTTTAATAAATTATGGGACAAAATTTACAATTCAATAAATGATAACGGATATTTTGTTGGACAATTATTTGGAGATAGAGATGATTGGAAAAATGTGCCATTAATTAGTACATTTACAATAGAACAAGTTAAAGAATACCTAAAAATGTATAAAATAATTAGGTTAGATGAAATAGAATATGTTCGAAAAATAGATAATAAAAAGTGGCATTATTATAATATAATTGCTCAAAAAAGAAGATTAGACTAATTATAAAACATAAAAGTTGACTGCCACACTGAACATGGGGTGGGTTTGGAATATATCCAAATAAGAATTTAATAAAATTTGAATTAAAATTTATTTTTAATGTAAGATTTATAAAATGATTTAAAATTTCTTTTGCCATGAACGACAAAATGTATGTAAATAGTATTTGAATCTTCAGAAATATCATAAACTATTCGATAACTTTTATAAATAAGTTCTCTAAAATGCTTGTCCGAAAGTTCCGGGACAAATCTACCTAAATAAGGAGCATTTTCTAGTTCATATATACGAGAATAAATATTTTCTGAAGTTTCGTTTGCGTACTTAACAGAGTCACGGGATATATATTCAAAAATAGAATCTATATCTTCATGTGCCTCATTTGACATCAAAACTTGCATATTTTTTTCTCATCCTTTCTTTAGATTCTTCGATAGTCATAACTCTACCATTTTTTATATCATCTTGGCTTTTTTGTAATTTTGAATGTAGATATAAAGTATAGATTGCATCATCCCAAGTAGTATCTTCTGGTAAAGTATTAACTGTTGCAATGATTTCTTGCTTTTCATTAATCATAGATTTCACATCCTTTCTTAAAAAATTCTAATATTAGTATAGCACAAATTAATGTAAAATACTATTGCTTTTTAAAAATTCCAATGAATAATCACATCTTGTGATTTTGATTTTTTGTTTTTTTCTCCAATTTCAATATAATCTATAAAACTATTAACAATATCGTAGTTAAGTTCAGTAAAGTTTTTAAAGTGGTCAATTATTTTTTCTTTTTGTTCTTTTATAAATTTACTGTTTAATTCTTTTTCTTTTAAATTAGATAAATCATTTTCAAGTTTTGTTAGTTCTTTTTGTTTTGCTGATTTATCAGATAGGAAAGATGAGTTTAAATCTTCAAATACTTCTTCTGGAACTTTACCACTTACTTTATTTAAATAGAGTTCTTTTATTGCTTTATTAATATTTCCCATTTCTTTAGAAAGTAGTATAGCTTTATTTTCTAATAATTTAGCTTTATTTAAGTTGTCATTTTTAGGCTGATTTTTCATTTTTTTAGATTTATAGCTAACTTTTTTATTATAACCTTGAACGAGATTTCCAATATATGTTTCATTTTTTAATATTTTGCTTACAGTTGATTCAGTCCAATATTCGATATTTTTTCCTTGATTTTTAAAATTAATTCCTTGTGATTGTTTATATTTGGTAGGAGTTAATATTTGTTTATCATTTAGCATTTGTGCTATTTTTGTAACACCGATTACCTTGTTCATACAAATCAAATATTAGTTTAACAACTTCTGCAGGTTCTTTATCAATAATTAGCTTGTTTTTATTTTCTTCACTTCGTTTATATCCATAGCATACAAATGCACCAATATGCAAACCTTGCTGTCTTTTACTATCAAATGTTTTTCTAATATTCTCAGGTAAATCTTCTGGATAGGTGGTGTTAGAATAGATATATGGACACATTTAATGAGAGGGTGTATAATTATGTACACTAACTTGAAAGGAGTGTGTCAGAAATGGCAAAAAGAAAAGTATACGATGAAGA
>UMJX01041150.1_pt1 | contig 20470 bp, 18 predicted proteins | sample 1966131 | NCBI WGS metagenome assembly UMJX01 (sample SAMEA4836162, study PRJEB28245) | human gut metagenome | biome: gut microbiome; material: fecal sample | place: Denmark | collected 2008 | reverse complement strand
TTGTTTTTTCAAAAGTAACAAATTTTTTCTCTCGGAGCCACCCCAAAAACATCTAACCCCAGTAATTATCGTAAAAAGTCCACCAAATCCATCACGCACTCCACCGCATTTGAAGGAGTTTGTTTTTTCAAAAGTAACAAATTTTTTCTCTCAGTGCAACCTCCAAAAAATATAATCCCCCACCTTGCGAAAATCTTCCCCTTGCTATATAATAAAAAATATCACACACAATTAAGAACCACATTTTACTTCAATACACCACATAATTTCATCTTAATCTGTGTACCACAAAAAGGAGGAACACCACACATGGCTTTTGACGGAATTGTAACCAAATCTATTGTAACTGAATTAAACAAATTCATATTAAACGGAAAAATAAACAAAGTATTTGAACCAAATAAAAACGAAATTATCTTAGGCATTTATAACAACGGAAAAAACTACGCCCTAAATTGCTCAATCTGCTCAGACAATTACAGACTAAATCTAACCACAACATCTAAACCTAACCCAATAAATGCCCCTAGCTTTTGCATGCTTTTAAGAAAGCACCTAATCGGTAGCAAGATTTCTAAAATCTACACTCCTGGACTAGAAAGAATCGTTATAATAGAACTTGAATGTTATAGCGAATTAAATGACCTAATTACAAAAAAACTTATAATTGAATTAATGGGCAAACACAGCAACATTATACTTGTAAATAAAAAAGACATAATTATTGACAGTTTACGACACTTAGACTCTTCTAATAATTCTTTACGAGATATCTTGCCTGCTCACCCATACAACTTACCATCAACTAGTAAATTAGATTTGCTAAACATAACTAATTTCAACGAATTTTACACAGCAACAAAAAACTTAGAAAATTTAGACACCGGCATATCAAATACATTTAATGGTATAAGTAAATTATTTATGCAAAACATTCTAGAAGAACTTAATATACAAAACAATGTTACTCAAGAAAATCTAGAAAAAATCTATAACTATTTATCTGAAATATTAAAAAATATTAATAACATGAATGAAAAAATATATATAAAAAATTATAATTCAGATTACACAATAACTCTTAAACAACCTATTTCAGTTGAAAATACACCACTTCCATACATCAACTTTTTTATAGATGATTTTTACAATACAAAAGAAACAAAATCTGAATTTTATTCTTATAGAAATACTATTTTAAAATTAGTTGATGCCACATTAAAAAAAATAACAAAAAAGTTAAACAATATTAATACCAAATTAAAAGAATGCACTGAAAAAGATACATTTAAATTGTATGGTGAACTTATTACAGCTAACATGTACAAATTCTCTGAATTCTCTTCAGACTATATTGAATTAGAAAATTATTATGATAACAATAACATTATAAAAATTCCTGTTAACAAACACCTATCACCTTCAATAAATGCTAGAAATTATTTTAAAAAATACAACAAATTAAAAAACGCACTTGAAATTGTAAACAAACAAAAATTAGAAACAATTGAAGAATTAAATTATATTGAATCTATAATATATTCCTTAGATAATGCAAAAAGCATTACAGATATAGACGAAATTTATAGTGAAATAAAAGAAAATGAATTATTCTTCAGTAAAAAATTTAGTAATTGCCTACACAACACATCTAAAAATAGTAATTATAAAAATTCAAATTCTGCCAAAAGCTCTAGAATAAAGAACACTAATAAAAAAGCAGATAAAGAATACACACCTATCGAATATAAAATTGAAGGTTACACTTTTTTAGTAGGAAAAAACAATAAGCAAAATGATTATCTATCAACTAAAACTTTAAAAAATCATGACATTTGGTTTCATACAAAAGACATTCACAGCAGTCATGGAGTTTTGCAAACCAATAATACAACACCATCAATAGATATAATCATAAGATGCTCACAAATTATTGCTTATTACAGCAAGGCAAGACAATCCTCTAATGTACCTGTTGACTATACACTTGGCCAATATGTAAAAAAACCTTCTGGCAGCAAACCTGGAATGGTAATATATACACACAACTCTACAATTAACGTTCATCCCACAAAATAACTAATAACTCGGTGCCACCACAAAAAAAATTTGCCAAAAGCCCCATCCCTTCACCAGCCCATGGCAAATTTTTCTATTGCAAAATTTTCCTAACCTCCTCATTCTCCAACAAAACCGGATTCAAACACCCCTTAACATATGAAGCAGTCTTAGAATTTTGTTCCAAAGCCGCCACCGCAACATCCACATCTGACCTCACGCCAAGACTTGCATACTTAACAATAATCCCCTTATTTTTCACAGCCTCCAAAACAACATCCTTATCATCTCTCAATTCCTTAGACGCATAATACAAAGCCTGACCATCATTTTTTACAGCCCTAAGCAAAACTTCCTTATCATTTCTAAGCTCATCACTTGCATAACACATAACCCAACCAACAGTTGAAACAGCTTCAAACACTATATCTCTATCACCTTTTAACCTATCACTTGCAAATTCTAAAGCACCTGGATTTTGTTTCACAGCCTGCATAACAAGATCCTTATCATCTTGTAATTCAGAACTTGCCCACTCCAAATACAATCCAGATTCTTTTACAGCATCAACAAAAAAATCCCTATTTGTAGAATTATTTTTTAATTCTTCAATTTCATACATCCTTTTTCACCTCTATTTTTTCTTTCTTGTATAATCCTTTTGTTCAACATTAGGGAAAGCACTAATCAATCTTTTATTTAATTTAGATTGTTTAACAAATTTTTCTTTTATATCTTTACTTAATTTAATTTGATTTTCTTTAATACTTGCTATTTTATCTGATAAATCTTTAGCCGAAGCTTTTATTTTATCATCAATATCTTGAATACGAGACTTGAAAGTTCCAATAAGAGTAATATGTTGATTTTTTATTTTGTTTGTATATTTTTTTCTAGTATATTTTATATTATTTGCTAAAGTAAATTTACTAATATTAATTTGTTTCATTAATCTTTGTTTTTCCAAATTTAATCTTTCAATAGCGGCTTCAGCAGTTTCTCTTACCTTTTTAGAAATTTCCTCTGTATTATCTTTCTCTTGTTTACTTAAATTTTTAAATCTTAAAATAACATTAAAAGATATACTTAAATCTATAATATAAATTAATAAGAATCCTATTACTACATAATTTAAAATATTGTGTGGTATTGCATATAGTTTACTTAATATCCATGGATTAACAAAAGAAATTATTATTACACTTATTATTCCAAATGGCACTAAAGTTTGTAAACATACTCTTCCATTTATATTAAATTTATTCTTGCTATAATCCCACCATCTAGCATGAAATATTTTCTCCATAATATAACTTGTAAAATATTCTAATGTACCACAAATTATTGTAGACAATAGAAACAATAATATTATGTTATTTGAAAATTTAGTTAATAATAATGAAACACTTACTACACCAACACCATATATGGGGCAATATGGACCTATTAAAAATCCTCTATTTACAAATTTATGTTTTTGAATAACACCTAAAGTGCATTCCATACCCCAGCCTAAACAAGAGTATATTATAAATAACATAAAATAAATTTCTAAATTATATATCATTCGTTAATTCCCACCTTATATTCTATATTTTCCATGAAAGGAAAAATTTCTTTAACTCTTTTGTGAGTTATAATTGCCATTCTTGGTTGCGGATTCTTTTCATCTTCTTCTAATAATTTTTGTGTATAGCAATTTTCTGATGTTTTAAATAATAAATATCTATTTCTTACATATGTAAAATATATTTGATATCCATCATCTAAATTTTTATCAAACTGCTTAAATGTATATTTTCCATCCATTTTTGTTTCTCCTTTAAACAACTTTATGTTTACCAAGAAGGAAAAGAAAAACGTCCCCTTTTCCTCTTTCCTATTCCAACATTTTTTTAAACTCCGTCTCAGTTATAACATTAACACCTAAGCTTTGCGCTTTTGTAAGCTTACTTCCAGCATCTTCTCCTGCTAAAACATAAGTAGTTTTCTTTGAAACTGAACTAGAAGTTTTTCCTCCATATTTTTCTATTAAGTCAGAAGCCTCATCTCTTGTAAATTCTTCTAAAGATCCTGTTAATACAAATGTCATTCCTTCAAATCTATTATCTGTGTTATTCTCTTCTATTGCATTCATATTTACCCCTGCTTGTTTTAATTTTTCTATTAAATCTATTGTTTGCTCTTGTTTAAAAAATTCATATATACTTAAAGCAGTTTTTTCACCAACATCTTCTTGCATGCTTAATTCTTCTAATGTTGCATTCATTAAATCATCCATTGTTTTATATTTTTTAACTAATGTTTTTGCAAGTTTTGCACCTACATGACGAATTCCTAATGCTGTTATCAATTTAAATAGGTCATTATTTTTACTTTCATTTATTGCTTCAATCAAATTTTGTGCAAATTTTTTTCCGTTCTTTTTTAATGATGCTATATCTTCTAATTTTAGTGTATAAATATCTGCAATATTTTTAATTAATTCTTTATCTATTAATTGCTCTATAATACTATAACCAAGTCCATCAATATCCATTCCTACTTTTGAAGAAAAATGTACAATACTTCTTAATGCCTTTGCTGGGCATTCAATTCCTGTACAACGAGTAACCGCTTCTCCTTCTTCACGTATTGCTGTAGCACCACAAACAGGGCACACTTTTGGCATTTCATATTCTGTTTCATTTCCTGTTCTTTTTTCTTTAACTGCACACACAACTTCTGGAATTACATCACCAGCTTTTTGAATTATTACTGTATCACCAATTTTCAATTCTTTTTCTTTTATGAAATCTTCGTTATGTAATGTTGTTTTAGAAATTGTTGATCCTGCAACTCTAATTGGTTCTAGTATTGCCATTGGTGTTATTGCTCCGGTTCTCCCTACTTGACATATTATATCTTTTAATATAGTTTGTTTTTGCTCAGGTGGATATTTATACGCAATGGCCCATCTTGGAGTTTTAGCTGTTGTTCCTAATTTTTCTCTTAAATCTAATTCATCAACTTTAATAACTGCACCATCAATACCAAAAGATAATTTATCACGGTTTTCTCCTATTTTATTTACTGCTTTTATTGCATCTTCAATATTTTCGCAATATTCGTGAACTGGATTTACATTAAATCCTAGGCTTTTTAAATAATTTAATTGTTCATTATGAGAATTAAATTTATTGTTTTCTAATTTTTGAACATTAAAAATAAAAATATCTAATGGTCTTGTAGCTGTTATTTTAGAATTTAACTGACGAAGTGAACCGAGCTGCTGCATTTCTTGCATTTGCAAATAATGATTCTCCAAGTATTTCTCTTTCTTCATTCATTTTTTCAAATTCCTGTGAACCTATAAATACTTCTCCTCTTACTATTATATTTATATTTTCTTTTAATTTTTTTGGAATATTTTTAATTGTTTTTAGGTTCTCAGTTACATCTTCTCCGTATTAATCCATTTCCTCTAGTCGCTCCTCTTACAAATTCACCATTTTTATATTCTAATGCAACTGATAATCCATCTATTTTAGTTTCTACTACATAATTTAATTTTTCATTATCTTGTAATTGTTTTTTTACTCTTTTATCAAATTCTTCTAATTCTTCTATTGAAAATACGTCTTGTAAACTTTGAAGTGGAACTTCATGTGTTACTTGTAAAAAGCCTTCTTTAACATGTCCACCCACTTTTTGTGTCATTGAATCTTCTGTTATTAAATCAGGAAATTCTTTTTCTAAATTTTTAAGTTCATTCATTAACATATCATACTCAAAATCTGAAATTTCAGGGCTATCATCATCATAATATCTTTTTGCATGATATTCTACTTGTTGTCTTAATTCAGCAATTCTTTGCTTTGCCTTTTGTTTATCCATTATATTTGTCTCCTTCATTTTGGTCTTTGTTTGTATGTTATCATAAGTAAATTACACATACTTTATACAATTTTAAATATAAGACTATAAATTAGTAACACTATGTTAATCAAGCAGGAAAACTAAAACGTCCCCTTTTCCTTTTTTCCTACAAATCTAATGTAACTGTTTTATTGCATTCTTCATATTTCCTATAAGTGACACCACAATAATCAAGCATTTTTTTAGAGGCAACATTAGCGTCAGTTCCATTATATTTATCACTTTTATAAATTATTTCTTTTATTCCACATTGAATAATAGCTTTAGCACATTCATTGCAAGGAAATAAATCTACATATATTCGTGAACCTTCTAAATTAGAACCTTTATTATTTAAAATAGCATTTAATTCTGCATGGCAAACATATGCATATTTTGTATCTAAAAAATTCCCTTCTCTATCCCATGGCATATTTTCATCATTATAACCATTTGGTGCACCATTATATCCTACTGATAATATTTTGTTATCTTTGCTTACAACACATGCTCCTACTTGTGTATTTGGGTCTTTACTTCTTTGGGCTGATAACATTGCTATTCCCATAAAATATGAATCCCATCCTATATATCCTTCTCTCTTTTTTTGCATATTAATTCCAGCCTTTCTTTTTGCTTTTTTTAAATTCTTTACAGTATTTATAATTTTTTATAATATAATCTCATTACAATTTAACACTTTTTTATTATGAAATATGCTATAAACTATATAATAATTTCACTTTTATTGCATTTCATATATTGAAATATCTAAAACATTATCTTCATTACCATATAAACTTAATTTACCATCATATCCATTGAAAGTAATTGGTAATAAAAATTGTATACCAGTTTCCTCATTTGTACATTCTATAGCAACATTAGGAATGTATTCAAACTCATGTGTAGAAAGCAATATTGGTCCTTTATTGTATTCAGAAATTATATTGTTAGTATATAATTCTCCATCATCACCTATTTCACAAGACCATACTTTAATTTTTATTTTATCATCTTTTGGTATAATAATAAATTTGTATGCATCCCCATTATTTACTTTTATGATATTTTCATTTTGCTGGCTTTCGAAACATTTTTTATACATTTCCTCTTCTTTTCCAGTTGGTATAAAACCTACTGCTAAATATTCATCATTCGAAAACTTAATTTTTATATTTGATTTTTCTTCTACAGACGTGTTAGTTTTGTTTTGGTTGTCACCTTTATTCGTATTGTTGTTTTTATTTTCATTATTGTCTTTGTTATTCTGATTTTCATTATTTTTTTTATTTTTATTATCATTTAAAGAATTTTCAGAATTGTTATTTTCCATACTAACTTTGCAAATATAATATCCTCCTACACCTGCTCCAATAATTAATAAAATCACTACTAGTATTATTAAAACTTTCTTTACCATACTAAAAAACTTTCCTTTCTTGCATTTTGTTAATAAACTTATATTTCATTAATAAATTTATTATGACATATTTATTATTTTTTTAACAACTCTTTTCCATTTTTTACATAATCCCAACCTGAAAAAATAGTTGCTATAACAGAAACTGTCATTAATACTGTTGCTATAATATTAATTGCTAGTGCAAATCCATTTAATTTTCCTGATAAGCATTTTGCATATGGATTCATATCAATTAAAGCAAAAATTAATGCAAACATCTGAGTTACTGTTTTTAATTTTCCCCATATAGATGCTGCTATTACATTTCCATTTTCTCCTACTGCAACTAATCTGTATCCTGAAACTATAAACTCTCTGAATAATACTATAATTGGAATCCAAGCTGGTAGTCTTTGATCTTGTACTAACATTATCATTGCTGCTAATACTAAAATTTTATCTGCTATTGGGTCTAGAAATTTTCCAAATGTTGTAATTTGATTTCTTGAGCGTGCAATATATCCATCTAATTTATCTGTAATAGAAGCAATTATGAAAATTGCTTCTACTATAATCCATGTTAATGGTATAAGAGAATTTGTATATATGGTATTTAGACCTAAAAATGGAATTATAACCATTATTGGTACTAAAATTATTCTAAATATTGTTAATTTATTTGGTAAATTCATAAATTCCTCCAACTTTTATTTTTGTATTCTATACATTACTGTTTGCTCAGCTGTATTATCTTTATTTTCATTATTTTGATTTGTTTTATCTTGTTGTTTTTTCTCATCAGTATAAACTGTTTCAAGCTTATTAATTAAATTTTGCAATCTTTCCATGTCCTTACCAACCATTTCCCAATCACCATTAGAAGTTGATTGTTCTAAGTTTTTATTTGCTTTTATAATTAATTCAATTAGTCCTTCAATATCATCAGTATTTTGAATTTCTATACCAATTGCATTTTGAGAAACTAAATTGGTAAGAGCCATTTTAATGTTATCTCCTATTGCTACTTTATTTCCTGAAGCAACTACAATTTTCTTTAAAGTAGGTAATGCATCTTCTTCATTTATATATTGTTGATAAATTGCTTCAACATATAGCAATTTATTGTCTACAGGAACTACAACCATATTTTTTGTTAACTTTGTTCCTGAAACATTTAAACTAGAAATTTGCTTATATATTTCTTCATTTTGTTCTATTTGAGTATCTAATTGTAGTAAACCTAATACATTACTATCATCAGGGAATGTATATAATTTTAAATTAGGAGACCCATTTTTATAATTTCCTACTAAATATGAAGTTATATTTTGTTTACCACTTATTGTGTATGGTATAACTAAACCTAATATATTTTCATCATTATCTACTGTTTTTACCATAGTATAATATGGTTGTACTTGAGTTACAGAATTATTTGATGAATTAGTTATACTATATGTAGAAATATCCCATACATCATCAGTTCTATATAATACATCTGCTTGTACATTATGATATCTTTTCAAAATATTTGCTTGAATATTATATAAAAATTCTGGATATACAAAATGCTTACTTATGTCTTCTGGAATTTGTTCTTCTAAATTTACAAACAAATTATCATATGCTTTCCAATACGCCATTATTATTGGGTCTGTTCTATCTGTTATATAAAACTTAACTGTTCCATCATATGCATCTATAAGCACTTTTGCAGAATTACGTATATAATTTATATCCTTATTGTTTATAGTAGTTTTTTGTGAATATGGATAATAGTTAGATGTTGTATATGCATCTAATACCCATACTAGTTTTCCTTCATCTGTAATTACTAAATATGGATTTTCATCATATAACAAGTATGGCATTATTTCTTTTGCTCTTTTTATTATATTCCTATTTGTTAGTATTTTACTATTTGAATGTACATCAGAAGAAAGTGCTAATTTTACATCTCCTTGTGATATTGCTAAAACTAATCTATCTGCAAAACCAAGTTTTAAACCTGCTTTTCCATCATATTTATTTGTTTCATTTTTTCCATCTGAAATTGGATAATCAAATTCTTGTTTTGTTGTACTATTTGTTACAATTGTTTCATTAGTTTGTAATCCAAAATATATACGTGGTTGAGTAATTTTTAAATCATTTTCTATAAAACTTTTTTGATAATTTTCTAAATTTCCTGCATTATTTGTTGATGATACAGATGTTGCAATTGCTCCATAACCATGTGTATATTCATAAGTTGAATTTATGTATGAATTTTCTTTATTAACTATTTCTCTTGGTGATATATATAACAACATATCTTCATTATTTATAGAATATTTTCCTATTTTGCTTGAATTATATGTATAATATCCTTTGTTTGTTAATGTTCCATTTAAATTTTGTAATACTAAATCTTTGTTTACAATTGATATATTATTTAATAAGTTAGTATTTTTAATTATGTCATTATTTTCCAAAGCTCCTGCATTTTCTACATTTTTTTCATCAATTTCAATATTATATCCTACTCTAGTATTTTCAATATTATATTTTATGTAGTCTTTTTGTTTATCTAATTCATTTGAGTTAACAAACATTGTATTATATCCCACTAATGTAACAAGTAGTAGGCATAAATATACTGGAACTGTTAATATTGAAGCAATAACTTTTTTAGTTTTTCCTTTATTATATGCAGATACAGCTATAAATACAGATACTATTATAATTAATGCAAGAAGCCTATATCCCCATAATTTTATGCTAACATCTGCAAGACCTGCGCCATAAAGTGAATATGTTGTTTTATCACCTATAGTCAAAAATTTACTTGAACTTAAATCCTGTGTTTTAAAAAAAGTTAATATTGCAATTAAAATTGATAATACTTTTGCATTATTTAAAATTTGTCTAATAATTTTACTTTTCTTTAATGTATCGCTTTTAACACCATCAAATTGTGTATTTAATGCAATTATATAATAAATTCCTGTATATACTGTTATAGCTACTAATGTAATTATTCCAAACCATAAAATATATTCTAAAAATGGTTTTTGAAATAAGTAATATCCCATATCATTGTTAAATATTTTATCTTTAATTTCAAAAGAAGTACTATTTACAAATAATATTAATTTATTCATAGTAATATTTGAAGTAAACAAACTAACTAAAGCAGCTACTATTAATGAAATTGATTTATTAGGCAATTTAGGCATTGCTTTTTTCTCATCTTCGAAAAATTGCTTTAAACCTGAGTAAATTCTTTTATTGGTAATATATACTACTGAAAAAATAAATATAAATGTTGCTACTAGTGAAATAGTTTTATATTGAAAGTTTTTCCAAAATACAGAAATATATTGTTCACCTATTTCTAATTTTTCTAAATATGCTCCTCTAAACATTATATATAGTACTATTGCAATTACTATTGTAAATAATATAACTATAAAAGTTCTTTTTTTAGATTTTTTTGCATTCATTTTTGTTTTAGTATTTACATTTTGATTTACTTCTTTTTTTGATTGAGTAGTATCATTATTTTGATTAATTTTATTTTTCTCCATTTACATTCACTAACCTTTCATTTATTTATATTAGTGCATTTACAAAATCTGTACTATCAAATTTTTCCATATCATCTATCTGTTCTCCAACACCTATAAATTTAATTGGCATTTCGTTTTCAGAAACAATTCCTATTACAGCACCACCTTTGGCTGTTCCGTCTAATTTTGTAAGTATAAGACCATTAATATCTACTGTTTCTTTAAATGCTTTTACTTGTAATATAGCATTTTGACCTGTTGTTGCATCAAGTACCATTAACACTTCTTTAGAAGCATCTGGTAGTTCTCTATCAACTATTTTTTTTATTTTTATTAATTCATCCATTAAATATTTTTTATTATGAAGTCTACCTGCAGTGTCACATATTAGTACATCTGCATTTTTCTCTTTTGTCACTTTTATTGCATCATATACAACAGAAGCTGGGTCTGAACCTTCATGTCTTTTAACTATATCACATCCTGCCCTGTTTGCCCATATTTCTAGTTGTTCAACAGCTGCTGCTCTAAATGTATCTGCTGCAGCAATAACAACCTTTTTTCCATCTTTTTTTAGTCTGTTTGCTATTTTCCCAATTGAAGTTGTTTTTCCAACTCCATTTACTCCTACTACTAAGATTATTGATGGTGTTGTTTCCAAGTTTAGTGATGAATCTACTGAATCTAAAATTTCTTTTATTATGTTTTTTAAAGCTTTTTTTACATCTTCAGCATCTTCTATTTTTTCTTTTTTAATTTTATCTCTTAATTCTGATATGATTTTTTCAGATGTTTCCATTCCTACATCTGACATGATTAATGCTTCTTCTAGTTCTTCTAATAAATCTTCATCTACTTTTCTAAATGTACTAAATACATTGTTTATTTTCTCATTTATTGATGTTTTAGTTTTGCTAAGACCATGTTTCAATTTGTCAAAAAATCCCATGTTTTGTCATCCTCCGTTTTTGTGTTTTTATATATTGAAATTATACTATAATATGATATTTTGTGCAAGGTGTTTTTTGGGTTGTATTTGTGGAATGTGTTTTACGCTTTTGCAATTAGCCGGTAAAATAAAATATATTAAAATTCCGTTTCTTTGCTGGTCGTTTGTGTGTGTTAAAATGTATATGTGCTCACGCTCCCAAACTGCGCATCCACTGCATTTTAATATATTTAATTTTGCCTACTCTATAATTTATAGGATTGTGGATTGTGATAAGTGGTTATTAGGGAATAGAAAATTTGGATGAATGTATTGACTTTTGTTGAAAACAAAAATATAATTTTATTGTTATATGCTACCATAGCTCAGTTGGTAGAGCAACAGATTCGTAACCTGTAGGTCGGCGGTTCGATTCCGCCTAGTAGCTCCACTTAAAAGAGTTCTCATACACGAGAACTCTTAATAATTTTATTTTTCTGTTTCCTTCTTATTGTTTTTATCTAAATATTTTTCTTCTATATCCTCATCCATATCATGTTTTCCGCATTTTCCTTTTTCCCTTACCTTCTCTAATTTTTTTAGCAATAAAATGGCAAATACCTCTTACAAGGCAAAAAGCAAAAAATGCTGCAAAAAAGCCAATTAATCCAAACATAATATCAGCAAACTCCATATTACCAGTATTAGTAACTTTTTGTCCTATTTCAATTGCAAAAGTTATAACTACCATAAGTGTAGTTACATATATCCATGAAATAACCATTACATGTTTTTTACTTAAAGCTTTAAATAATGGGTGTACAACAAATAATATTGCCATTCCTATTATTGCTATTACTATAAAATGTAATTCTTTATCTGAAAAAGTATATTCAAATGTATCATTTAAAGTTAATATTTTGTCATGGATTTTAGCTATGTGTTCTACTATAAAATATAAAACTTCTTTCATTAATAATCCTCCTCTTATTACATTACATAAGAGCCACTGTAATAAAATATTATACAGTAGCTCTATTTTTAATTAAAAATGTTTTCCTTTTTTCTTAGTTGATGTATCTGGTATATTTTCATCATCATCTTCTTGATATTGTGTTTTATCAAATATAGTAATATCATCATCTTCATTATCTTTTTTATTTTGTACATCACTATTTAATATTTGTGATTTAAAATTGCTTTGTTCTACCATTTCATCATTATATTCGCTATTTGCTTCATCAATAGCATCTTTCAAAGAATAATCGTAATTGTCTGATAATTCATCTTCGTTTTTTGCATCTTCATCGTTTTCTTTGTTTCCTGTTTTCTTTAATACTATAATAATAATTATTATTAATATTAATAGAATTCCAATTATTCCGCCTAATATGAAATAAATTGAGTTATCTGTATTATTTTTTAATGTAGTAGCTGGAGTGTTTGTAGGTTTTTTAACTGTTATTTGATATACTCCTGTTTTTGAACCGTTTTTATCTTCTAACATAATTGTTATAACTTTTTCTCCATTTTCTGATTGTTGATTTTCTGCTACTGTTACTTCAACATTTGCATCTTCTGCAGTTGCAAATACATTTTCTGTTTTTATTGTTGATGGATCTTCTACTATAATAACATAACTTGTTATTTCTGGATCAAAGCTTGGTTCTAATGTTGCATTAGTAATTTCTAACTTTTTAAGTTTTAATCCATCAGTAACACCGTTTTCATTAGTTTTTGAAACTGTTATTGTATATATTCTTGTTGTTCCATCTTCAGCTGTTACAGTAATTTTTACTATATTGTTTCCTACTTTAAAATCTCCATTTCCTGTAATATCAGTAGTTGCTTTTTCATCTTCTGGAGTTGCTTTTATATTTAATTTTTCATCTGTGTCTTTAAGTGTTAAAGAATATTTTGTTGTTTGTGGATCAAAGTTAGGTGTTAATTCATAATTTTCAACTACTAATTCTTTTAAAGCTTTATTTGTAGATTTTTCTTCTTTCTTTTCTTCTGGTTTTGTAGTAGTTAAAGCTGAACTTATTACATAAGCTGTTTTTCCGTTGTATGATATTCTACTCCATATATAACCATTTATTTTTTCTGAAGAAATACCTGTTCTTGTTACACTATCTCCTTTTTTTAATGTTCCATATTGTCCACCTGATGCACTCCATGTTCCTCTAACATTAACTGAATCTGTTTGTACATAAACTGTTTCGTTTACTTGGCGGAATGTTGGTTCTGCCGGTGTTGATGGCTGAGTTGGTGTGGTTGGTTGAGTTGGTGTAGTTGGTTGTTCTACTGGTGTTTGCTTTTCTGATACTTTAACTGTTACAGAACCTGAAATATTAGATGGCGTTCCATTTGCATCTGTTACATCGCCAGATAATTTAACTGTATAACTTCCTGCTTTTGAAGTGTCTAACTTATATGATTTATTTGTTACTTTATTAGCTAATTCATCTAAATTTCCACCTACTATTGAATCAGAAATTCCTGAACCATTTATTTTTAAATTCCATGCTATAGCATTAATATTAACATTAATATTAACATTATCTCCCACCTTAACATCTGTGCTACTTGCTGATATACCTGCTGTTCCGGCGTTACTTACCGATTTAGTCATAAATAAAAGTATTGCTGTAAAAAGTATTGTTATAATTACTTTATAATGAATCTTTTTCATTTTTTTCCTCCATCTTTTTTTTAATTAATGTTGTTTTAAATAGAGTATGATTTGATATAAATCTGTTGAATTTACTTTGTTGTCTTTATTAACATCATATCTTTTATCATATCCATCTGAATTTTGTTTTAAGAATTTTATTACATAATACAAATCTGTTGAATTTACATAACCATTACCATCTACATCGCATTCTGTGCTTGTAATGTTACCGTTATTTTCCTCATACCTCAAATATGTATTAGCAATATATCCTTCCAACCCTTCTGAAGTTACTATCTTATCCCAAGTAAATCCATTAGCTGAGCCTACTACTTTTTGTAATACAGTAACTTTAGTATCTTTTCCTAAAGATGTGATAATTGAATAATTGGTTCCAACACCACTTCTTATATTAACTTTTCCATCATTGTTACAATTTATGTATGCAATTGTATAATTTGTTGATGCAACTTCTGTTAAATAATCACTTACTAAATATCCTTGTGAACCATTGCTCAATTTTACTCTTGACCAATTATATCCATCTAATCCATTGTATTTTCCCGTTTCAATTATAGTAACAGGTTGACCAGATGTTAATGTTGTAATTACTCTTGTTTCACTTGTTCCTGGACCATTTCTTAAATTTACATTAACATTTGCTACTGCTGAAGTATTAGTATTTGTAACATCATTTATTACTTCTATAAAATCTCTAGCAATATATCCTTTTTGACCATTTGGTAATACTATTTTGTCCCAGTAATATTCATTTTCTTTTGAACCAGATACTTCAATTCTTAATAATATATCGCCAGAATTTACTTTAGCTATTTCTGAACAAGATGTACTTTTTCCATTTCTTACTGATACACCATCACCTTTTACTTTAATATTTTGTGTCACTATTGAAATCCCATCTGGTGAAGGTGATGCTTCTTGTGGCATATTATTATATACCGGTATTACAAAATTTATGTTACTATCTAACAATCCCATACCTTCATATGAGCTTCTAACCATGTTTCCTTCTGATAATGATGCTGAAACATTTTGCATATATTGATGATAATATAAACTTCCATCTGAATTATCTACATCAAATTTTTGTAAATATAAAGTTGATTGACCTCTAGCTATATAACTTGATGCTATAAAGCTTGCCCCACCTCTTATAGATTTTTCTGGATCATCCCATCCTTGTGTTTTAGCATATGCCAATGCATTTCCTGTTACATCACCGCCTGTTGCTTGTATATTAAGAAAATTATAATATCCTATATATCCTCCATATGTACCACAACCTGTTGAACTTGCACTAGATTTTGCACCTTGTTCCTGTTTTATTCTTGCTGCTAAATGATATGGGCTTATTCCTGCATCTCTTGCAGCTTCCATTATTACTTGTGCATATGATTTATTTATTGTTCCTGCTGAACCATCTGTTTTTGTATATGTAATTACATTTCCTTTTGCCCATCCAACTGTATTTAATATTTTATTTACACCATCAACATTTTGGATTTCCCCATTATATCCTAAATTTTCAAATTGAAAAATATTACTGTCATTTATCCAATTCCTTGGGTCCATATAATATGCAACTGCAGTTTCAGAAGCACATTTCCATTTTCCTGTATCATATAATTGGTTACCACATGTAGAGCATACCCAGTTCCCGTTGTTTGTATAATATATTAAGTTTCTTCCGTGTGAAGCAACTGTTTCATTTTTTATTACATCATTCCAGTCTAGACCAGTTTCTAAAATAGTAAAATTCCAATTTGGATGTTTAGATTGTAAATTTTGTATTAATGCATTATATCCTGGATAATTAGCTAATTTTTCTTGTGAGTATGAATATTTGATTTGTGCTGCAAATATGTTAGTTGGCAATAATATTCCAATACATATGTATGTTATTATATTTAAAATTATTATCTTTTTTATAAATTTTCTTATGTTTACCTTTGGTAAAAAGCCATTTTTCAACACCTTTTTCCCCTCCTTTTCTTTTGCAACATTATCTTACAAATACAGTATAACATTGATAGATTTTTCAGTCAACGAATTTAAAAAAATGTAATAATAATGTAATATTTTGACGAAAGATAAAAACAGCATCTATTCTTGGATACTGCTAACAATTTTCGAGTAATATAAAAACTCCCTCCCTTTCTAATACAAAGGGAGGGAAAAAAGTTCTTTTATAAATATTATGCAAAATAAAATTAGTTAAAACTGAATTTTTTCTTCAATCCACTCTTCTAATTCCTCAATAGAAATTCTAACTTGTTCCATAGTATCTCTATCTCTTACAGTAACTTGATTATCTTCTAATGTATCAAAATCTATTGTTACGCAATATGGTGTTCCTATTTCATCTTCTCTTCTATAACGTTTTCCAATGCTTCCAGCTTCATCATAATCACACATAAATTTTTTAGAAAGCATATCATATACTTCAGTTGCTTTGTCGCTTAATTTTTTAGATAATGGCAATACAGCCACTTTGAATGGTGCTAAAGCTGGATGTAAATGTAAAACTGTACGTACATCCCCTTCGCTGATTTCTTCTTCATCATAACTATTGCATAAAAATGCAAGTGCAACTCTATCACAACCAAGTGATGGTTCTATAACATATGGTATGTATTTTTCTCCTGTTTCTTGATCTAAATATGTTAAATCTTGTTTTGAATACTCCATATGTCTTGATAAATCGTAATCTGTTCTATCAGCAATTCCCCATAATTCTCCCCATCCAAATGGGAAAGCAAATTCAATATCTGTTGTTGCTTTACTATAGAATACTAATTCTTCTTTACTATGGTCACGTAAACGAATATTTTCTTTTTTAATTCCTAAACTTAATAACCAATTTTCACAATATGTTCTCCAGTAATCAAACCATTCTAAATCTGTTCCTGGTTTACAGAAAAATTCAAGTTCCATTTGTTCAAATTCACGAGTTCTAAAAGTAAAGTTACCTGGTGTAATTTCATTTCTAAAAGCTTTACCAATTTGACCAATTCCCATAGGCATTTTTTTTCTAGTTGTACGTACTACATTTTTGAAATTCACAAAAATCCCTTGAGCTGTTTCTGGCCTTAAATATACTTGTGATGTTGAATCTTCTGTTACACCTTGAAAGGTTTTAAACATAAGATTGAATTTACGAATATCTGTAAAATTTTGTTTACCACAATTGGGGCAAACAATATTATGTTCCTTTATATAATTAATCATTTTTTCATCTGGCCAACCATCAACTATTTCTTCACAATTATTTTGGTGCATCCATTCTTCAATTAATTTATCTGCTCTATGTCTTGTTTTACATTCTTTACAATCTATTAATGGATCACTAAAACCTCCTACATGCCCTGTTGCAACCCATGTTTGTGGGTTCATTAAAATGGCTGCATCTAAACCTACATTATATTTATTTTCTTGTATAAACTTTTTCATCCATGCTTTTTTTACATTATTTTTTAATTCTACTCCTAAAGGTCCATAATCCCAAGTATTTGCTAATCCACCATAAATTTCAGAGCCTGGGTAAATAAATCCTCTTCCTTTGCATAAACTTACTATTTTTTCCATGTTTTCTAACATATTATTTCTTCCTTTCCATAAAACCTGCTACTATTATATAAGCTTTTTCACTTTTTTTCAATAGGCATTGTTCACTTTTTCTTGCAATCACATTAAATAAATGCTAATGTTTTAATTTTTTTCAAAACATCAACCCCATAACTCTTTTATTACAATTTAAACTTTTCTTTAATCATTCTAGCAGTTTCTTCTGCTGTTATATTTGTATTATTTATTTTAATATAATTTTCATATGTAATTTCCCCAGGAATAGAATTTAGTCTATGGTTTTCAAGAGTGTGCAATAATTCTTTATCACTAAACTCTATATTTCTTTTACTTGGCTTATTTGCTAATCTATTTTCAGTTACATTTCGTCTACGTCTTTCCTCAAGATCTGCTTCTAATTCTACCATATAAAATTCTCCGCCTGCATCTTCAAAAATATGTTTTATTTTAGTTAACCATTCTTTTTCTGATGGATTATCAAAAAAGCACATTACTGTAAATATTAAGCCTTTTAAATCACTTTTAGCAACTTCATTAAAAATTAGCATTCTAAACTCATCTGTTAATCTTTTTCTTTCTTTAGAACATATATCAAATATATTTGTTAAAACATCTATAGTTTCATGATTATGCATAAATTTCAAATCTGTAATTTTGGCTAATTCTTGCCCAACAGTCATTTTACCGACTGCTTGTGGACCTACTATCATTACTAATTTTGCCATTAATACCACTTCCTGTTATACTTATTTTTCTATAATAAAGGCCCTGCAAAAGAACTCTTTTAAGACTCCTTTTGCAAGACTTGCATCTTACATTTTATCCAGTTAATTGCAAAAGCCCCAAACCCCTTTTACAAAATCTCAAAACTCTCAACCATTTTTTCAATAATAGGCCACATCATATTTTCAAATTCCAAACCACAATTAACCTGTACCACAAAATACCCATCATAAGACTTTATATAATAAGTATATATCTTTTCATCAGGCTTATTTTCCTTTTTTATATTAATATTTAGCCCATTAACCACCTTTTCTTCAACTTCATATTTTTCTGTATCTATATTACTTGAATTTGATTTTAGTTTTTCTATTTCATCTTCATAATTTCCACTACTTTTCAAGACACTAATTTTTACTGTATCAGAATACAATGAATTAAACTCATCCATACCATTTACATCTTTTTCAACATAAAAGCTATTAACATCATATTCCATTGTATATCCATAAGAACCTTTACAAGTTTTCATTATAATTTCTCTTTTAGCTCCTTGAATCATAACGTCTTCTCTAATTTCTTTGTTCTCATCTATTTCATTATTTTGTTCTGTCTGATTACTATTATTTGAATTATCATTTTTATTTTTTGATTTTGCTACAGCCATCACAACTCCAACAATAATAGCAATAATTAATATTATGACAAATATGGCACCTACTAAATTAAATTTAATCACTCTTTTTTCCATTTTTCATTTGTTCCTTTCTAATTTTTATTATTTATGTATATTTTCTTTTTTTACATACCCAGGTTTTTCTAATAAAGTAAACATATTTGTTTTATATTTTTCTACACCTGGTTGATTAAACGGATTTACTCCTAATAATAATCCAGACATAGCACATGCTTTTTCAAAAAAGTATACTAAATGTCCTATTGTTTCTTCATCTAACCTATCTATTCTTATAAGTATATTTGGCACTCCACCATCAGCATGAGCTTGAATGGTTCCAAGCATTGCTTTTTCATTTACATAGTTTACTGTTTTGCCTGCCAAATAGTTTAATCCATCCAAATTATCTTCTTCAAAATTTATTTTGATATCAGATTCTTCTTTTTTTATTGATATAACAGTTTCAAATAAACATCTTTGACCTTCTTGTATATATTGTCCTAAAGAATGTAAATCTGTTGTGAATTCAACTCCTGCAGGGAAGATTCCTTTTAAATCTTTTCCTTCACTTTCACCATATAATTGCTTCCACCATTCTATAATATAATGAAGTTTTGGGTTATAACATGCCAAAATTTCAATATTCTTCTTTTTCTTATATAATACATTTCTAGCTGCTGCATATTTATAACAATCATTATATTTTAAATTTTCGTCATTATATTTTTCTTGTGCAAATTTTGCACCATTCATCAACTTTTCTATATCAATTCCAGCACAAGCAATTGGAAGAAGCCCTACTGGAGTTAATACAGAATACCTGCCACCTACATTTTTAGGAATAACAAAAGTTTCGTATTTTTCCTTTTTATCAAGTGTTTTTAAGGCTCCACTTTCCTTGTCTGTTGTTACATAAATTCTTTTTCTTGCTTCTTTTATTCCATATTTATTT
>UMJX01033294.1_pt1 | contig 20500 bp, 16 predicted proteins | sample 1966131 | NCBI WGS metagenome assembly UMJX01 (sample SAMEA4836162, study PRJEB28245) | human gut metagenome | biome: gut microbiome; material: fecal sample | place: Denmark | collected 2008 | reverse complement strand
ATTTCTTGTTTTTCAAATTGATGAACTCTATAAAGTCCCCTTTCCTCAAGACCATGACTTCCTCCTTCTTTTCTAAAACATGGAGAATATGAAGTCATTTTTATTGGTAATTCTTCTTTTTTTATTAATTGATCTTTAAATTTACCTATCATAGAATGTTCACTTGTGCCTATTAAATATAAATCTTCATTTTCGATTTTATACATCATTGCTTCCATTTCAGCAAAACTCATAACGCCATTTACAACATCACTATGTATCATAAATGGTGGAATAGCATAAGTAAATCCTTTATCTATCATATAATCTCTAGCATAAGCAAGTAATGCTTCATGAAGTCTTGCTATATCACCTAGTAAATAATAAAATCCTTCCCCACTTGTTCTACCTGCAGATATTTTATCAAGTCCATTTAATTTTTCGATTATATCTGCATGATAAGGTATTTCATACTTAGGAACATACGCTTCGCCAAATCTTTCTTTTTCAACATTACAAGAATCATCCTTACCTATTGGTACAGAACTATCTATAATATTAGGAATAACCATCATTTTTTCTTTTATTTCTTGTTCTAAACTTTCTTCTTCTTTTTCACATAAAGATATTTCATCATTAATTTGTGAAACTTTTTTCTTTGTACTTTCAGCTTCTTCTTTTTTACCTTCACGCATTAAAAGACCTATTTTACTACTTAAAGTATTTTTTTCACTCCTTAAAGTATCCCCTTTTTGTTTAAATTCACGAAACTTTAAATCAAGATCATAAATCTTATCAACTAAAATAAGTTTATCATTTTGAAATTTCTTTTTAATATTTTCTTTTACTAATTCTTTATTATTTCTAATTAAATTAATATCTATCATAAAAATTCCTCCAGTTATCTATAAACTTATTTTACAAAAAATATGTTATTTAGTCAATTAAAGTATTATTATTTAAGAAAAAAATCACAAAAAATTGTGATTATTTCATTTCAAACTCTACTTTTGTTGTTCTATTTAAATTAGAACCATTATTTATACTTTGTTTATAAACATATCCACTTCCTTTAAAAGAGCAAGATATATTTAACATATTACATACTTCTTCTGCTTCTTTTTTACTATAGTTTTTTAAATTAGGCATCTTATAAGATGTATCATATGTTAAAAGTATAACTTTTTCATTACTATTTAAAAGATAATTTTTTTTAGGATATTGATTAATTACTTTACTACCATTTCCTAATACTAAATAGGATATTTTCTTTTCATCAAATCCTTTTGTAACAGTTGTTATATCTTTATTTAAATAACTATCTATAGTTACATTTTCAATTGTGTTATCATTTTTTGTACCTAATATATTTAAATATTTGCTTACATTAGTAATTATACTTTTTGCTGTTCCATATAAAGGCTTAGATGTACCATATGTAATTTTTTTAGCTGATATATATATTATTACTTGTGGATCATCTTTAGGCCACATACCAACAAAAGATTTAATTGTATTATAATTGTCAGTATAATATCTTCTAGTATAAGGGTTTACAAGTTGAGCTGTACCTGTTTTACCAATAACATCATAACCTGGAACTTTATACATAGTAGCGGTAGCTGCACTCCATGATGAATGAACTGTATCATACATAAGTTGTCTTATATAATCGGTAGTTTTTTTAGATGCAATGGTAGCAACTTCTGTTTTTTCTCCTTTATATATAATTTCACCATCACTATTAACTATTTTATCTACAATATAAGGTCTTAACATAACTCCATCATTAGCAATTGAAGTTAAAGCTTGGATATGTTGCATTGGTGTAGTTGTAATTCCTTGACCAAAAGCGGCATTATATACTTCTGATTCATAAGTAAAACCTATTTTACCAGATTGTTCATTGGCAAGAGTTATTCCTGTTTTTTCTCCAAAACCAGCTTTTTTAAAATAATCTTTTAAAATGTTTTTATCAATAAAATTGTTTACAATATTAATAACTCCAACATTACTTGAAGCTTGAAACCCTTGATCATATGTAATATCTCCCCAGCCATATGGATTCCAGTCATTTATTACAGTACCATCTTCAAGAACATATTTTCCAGATGTAAATTTTTTTGTTCCATCATAAGTTCCTCTTTCCATCGCTGCCATGTAAGTATATATTTTCATTATAGAACCTGGTTCATAAGGCTCTGATACTGTTATATCTAAGTAATTTTCTATATTTAACACATTAGGATCATAACTAGGCTTTTGACTTGCTGCCAAAATTTTTCCTGTTTTAGCATCCGCTACTACTGCAACAGCCCATTCACTTGGATATTTGCTAAAATTTTCTCTTAAGGCTTGTTCAACAAAAAGTTCAATATTAGAGTCAATTGTTAAATATATATCATCTCCGTTTTTTGCATCTACCCTTAACTCTTTTGTACCTGCTATCTTATAACCATCTCTATCTTTTTGGTAAGTTATTTCACCATCTACTCCCTTTAAAGCAGAATTTAATAAAGCTTCAATTCCAAGTTCTCCTGTTATAATACCATTTTCATTCTTTTTTGCATACCCAATTGTATAAGATGCAAAATCTCCATTTGGATAATATCTTTTTTCATCCTCAATAAAATCAATTCCTGGAAGAGATAAAGCTTCAATTTTTTCTTTTTCCATTTCTGTTAAATTTTTGCCAGCATAGCCAAATTCAACTTGATACAATCCTTCTTGATTTAAAATACTTAAAATATCTTCTTTTTTCATATCTATAACTGTTGAAAGCTTTTCTGCCGTAGTTACTTTATCCTCAACATGATATAATTTTTTTTGATTTTCACTTCTTTTTGGGTCTAAATACGCAATTAAGGTATATGAACTAACATTTTGAGCTAATACATCACCGTTTACATCATAAATCGTTCCTCTACTAGCAGGAATACTTGTTTTTACTATTGTTCTATCATTAGCAAATTCTTTGATATTAATACCATCAATATTAGTTGAAAGAGCTAAATAACTTGTTCTAAAAACTATTAAAATAAAACAAAAAAGAGTAAAAATAATAAAAATTTTACTAGTAGATTTAGAATTCTTACCCTTCATACACTTCACCCCTAATTATCAATAATTTTAACACTATTAGAATTATAACTTAATCCTTTTTCTTTGGCAATACTTTCCAAGTTTTCAAGCGATGCAAGTTCATTAATTTTCATTTGTAAACTTTCATTTGATTTTTCTTGAACGCTTATTTCATCTTTAACAAACTCAACTTCATAATTTGCTTTTGATAACATTGATTTTGAAAAAACTGACATAAGTGGGAAAAATAATAATGCAATAACAAAAGTAGAAAAATATACCATTTTTTCTAATTTACTAAATTTTATCTTTCCATTTTGTATTTTCATAAATATCTTTCCTTTCCATACCCTATTTTATTCTTTTTATTATTCTTAATTTTGCACTTTTACTTCTTTTGTTATAATTTATTTCATCTTCACTTGGAAGTATTGGTTTGTTTGTAATTATCTCATAATCTGGCAATAAATTTTTGTCAATATTTGGAAGTCCTTTTAAAAAAGGATCAATTTCACTAACTTCTTTAAATATATTTTTTACTATTCTATCTTCTAAAGAATGAAATGATATAACACACATTCTTCCATCAACATTTAAAAGTTTTAAGCAAGTTTTTAAAGCTTGTTCTAACTCTTCTAATTCATTATTTACTTCTATTCTAATTGCTTGAAACACTTTTTTAGCAGGATGTCCACCATTTCTTTTATCTTTATAAGGTGTTGCTAAATCAATAATATTAGCAAGTTCTATAGTTGTTTCAATAGGTTTAATACTTCTTTGTTCTACTATTTTTCTAGCAATTCTATTGGCATTTTTTTCTTCACCATATATTTTAAATATCTTAGAAAGCTTAGCCTCATCATAATTATTTACAACATCATAGGCACTAAAATCACTTTTTTGATCCATTCGCATATCAAGTTTAGCATCTTTTATATAGCTAAAACCTCGACTTGCTTCATCAAGTTCAACACTTGATACTCCAAAATCAAATAAAATTCCATCAACTTTAGTAACATTTTCATTTTCTAAACAAGTTTTAATATTCAAATTAGCAGTATTAAATATTTTAAAATGATTAGAAATCAAGTTTAATCTTTCCTTACTATAATTACATGCATCAATATCTTTATCAAAAGCATATAAAAAACCATTTTTAAGTCTTTTTAATATTTCACTAGAATGTCCTGCATAACCAAGTGTCATATCAACATATATACCATTTTCTTTTATATTAAGGCCATTAATACATTCATCAAGTAAAACGCTTATATGTTTCATAAATCAACCTCAAATAAATGATCAGCAACATCAGACATACTTTCTTTATTGTTAGAAAAATAATTATCCCAATTCGTTTTTGACCAAATTTCTAAACGATCGTTTACTCCAACGATTACACAGTCTTTTATAAGTGATGCATAGTTAGTATGTGGTTCTTTTAAAGTGATTCTTCCTTGTTTATCAAATTCACAAACAGTAGCTCCTGATAAGAAAAGTCTAGTAAAACTTCTCGCATCTTTTTTAGTAAATGGTAAAGTCTTTAGTTTATTTACAATGTCATTCCAAGCATTTTGAGAATAAACAAATAAGCAATCCTCTAATCCTCTAGTTACAATTACATAATCTCCTAAGTCTTCCCTTAGTTTTGAAGGAATTATTAATCTTTTTTTATCATCAAGACTATGATGATATTCACCCATTAACATAAATCTTCACCACTTTTCACCACATTATTCCACTGTCTACCACTATTCTACTATTTAAATTTAAATTTGTAAATATTTTTAATAAAAAAATATGTGTAATTTTTTCACTTTACACATATTTACATTCCTTTTATTTTTCTAAGTAAGTACTTTTTATATTCTTTATTCACATCATATTCTTCTTTTTTTATAGGATATCCATAATAAATTCTATCTAAATACTTATATTTCATAAAAGATTCTAAAAATTCTTTATCAATAACACCATCATAAAATTTAAATTTACTTAAATCATTTTCATAGCCCATTTCATCTAAAAATTTTATTGTTGGACTTAAATATTCATTTTTATGTCCTTTTAAAATTAAATTTATTTGAGCTAGACAAAATATATCATTTATTTTTTGTGGTATTTCTTTGCTACTTAAAATAAGCCTTCTTATATAACTTAATGAATTTAACTCTGCCATTCTTTCCATTGGATTTATTATATACAAGCCATCTTTAATATATTCTAAATTATAATAATCTTTGCTATTTTTTATAGGAATTTTGGAATGTATAAATATTTCTTCAAGTGTTCTTGTACATATTTCACATAAGAATGTTTCTTCATCATTTTTTATACTGTTTAGCTTTTGATATTGTTTAGCATGGTTAAACTCATGAATTATTATTCTAAGAACAATTAAATTAATATAAAAATAATATTCATTACTCTTTATATTAAATTTTAAACTTGATTTACTAAAATCATCAATTATATGTTCAAGATAAATATTAACTTTATTTAAGTTATTAAAATACTCACCATAACAATCAGGGTATTTATCGTTTTTTATTTGTATTTCATTTATATATGAAGAAAGTCCACCTTCTTTTATAAGAATATTACAGATAGAATAAACAAATTCTTCATCAGCAAAACGCTTGTTTAATGAATAATAATTAACAATTTTTAATATTTCTTTCACATATACCACCCTTAAAACTGTCCATATTATAACATTTTTCTTATATTTTTGCAAGAAAAAAAGATGATTTCTCATCTTTTAACGAATTTGTTTTATTGTTTCTTCACCATTTAATGAAGCATTTGTCATTTTTAATATTTCATCTGCTCTTGTTGTATCAGCAACAAAGTTTCCTACAACATCAAACTTAACATCAGCTTCAGGTTCTTTTATTGACATAGAATCTTTAATTGTAGCTATTTGTTTTTCATATGCAAGTCTTGCTTTTGCTCTTTCTTCTTCTTGTTTTGCTTCAAGAGCATTTAACTTATCCATATTTCTAGCTTTTTGTAAGTTATCTTGAAGAGTAACACAATAATTTTTTGTAGTTTCCTTTGCTTCTTTTAAAGCTTCTTCAGTTACTTTTAATTTTTCTTCAACATCTTTTTTATTGTTTTCAATTAATTCAATACCTTTTTGTTTTTCAACTGATTTAGTAAATAAATTAGTTAAAATTTCTCTAATTTCTCTACCACCCATTTCTAGTAATTCAATAACTTCTTCATCAGTAATAGTTTTATCAACATCATAATTAACTCCACCAAAACGATTTACATATTCTTCAATTTTCTTTCTAACAACTGTTTCAGATTTGATTTTATCAGTTAATCCTACAATGTCATCGTTTAAATCTTTAATACTATTTTCATATTTTGCTTCAGCTTTTAAAAGATTTTCTAATCCTTTAACTCCAATAATTAAAGTTTGTCCTTCAACTGTATTAGTATCAGCACTAGAAGCTAACTTAATGAAATATTCTGGAGTAGTTGTATCAATTCTTGGTCTTGCATAAGAAACATCAGTTCTATAGGCTGAACCACTGTATAAAGATGGTCTTTCATTTGTAACTTCAGGTTTTTCTTTTTTATATTCTTCAACTTCTTCTTTTATATCTTCTTGTTTATCCATAATTACATTCATATCATTAGCAGCACTAATAAAACTTTCTTCTACTGTTCTTTCAAAAGCAGGATTTGGTTTTATTCTTTTTTCCTCAGGAACAATTTCTGTTTTTTCATTTAAATCAGCCTTTACTACTGGTTCTTCTTTAGAATAAGCTTCCATTAAATCTTGTTTTTCTTTTTCTTCAATTTTATCAGTAATTTCTTTATCAACTTCAAAAAGTTTCTTTGTTTTTAAAAGAAATTCTGCTTGAGTATTTTTCATTTGGATCTCTTGTACTTTTATCTTTTTAGCAGCATCTTCTTCTTTTACATCAAAAGTTCCATTTAAAAAATCTTCTACAGTTAATTCAACTGTATCTCCTAAAACATTTATCTTCATAACTATTTCCTCCTGTTAATATTCCTTCTTTATTAAAGCTCTTAAGGCAGCTTTAATTCTATTCCATTCATCATCATTTTCAACCCCTAAGAATCTGTTTCCATTTTCATCACTTACTATTCTAGTTACATATATTGTAACATTTCCATTTTCATCTTTTTCATTTTTTGTATAAACTACATATCTTTTTTTAGTATCATTAAATTCAAATGATATAACCTCTTCAACTTGTTCTTTACTACCATCTGTCTTAGTTATAGTCAATATTCTTTTTTCTTCCATATTATTCCTCCTATTATATATAAGTTAATACGCAATATCATATCTATAACAAAATTTTATCACAAAAAAATATTAATATCAACAATTTATTACATTTTTTATTAAAAAAATTATAAAAATAGTTTAACAAGTTATAAATTATATAATAACACTTTTTGTTTCCTATTTAGTCATATATCTAAACCAAAAAAAACATAAAGAATATAATAAGTATAGGAAAAGGAGGATAAATATTTTATGGATAATCCTTGTTTAGAAGTTAAAAATCTTAAAAAAATTTATCATGATAAAACTAGTGAAACACTAGCGTTAGATAACATAAATTTTACTATTAAAGACAAAGAATACATTTCTATAATTGGACCATCTGGATGTGGCAAAAGTACTATTCTTGGGATTATATCAAATATAATTCCAAAATCAGGTGGAAAAATAATTTTTAATAAAGAAAATCCTACGATTGGTTACATGTTACAAGAAGATTCACTTTTTCCATGGAAAACAATTTTAGAAAATTGTTTGTTAGGTCTTGAAATAACTAAAAGATTAAATGAAAAAACAAAACAAAGAGCAATTGAACTTCTTACAACTTATGGTTTAAAAGACTTTATGAATAAATACCCTAGTTCATTATCTGGAGGTATGAGGCAACGTGCTTCATTAATTAGAACTTTAGTCTTAGATCCTGATATATTACTTCTTGATGAACCTTTTAGTGCCCTTGATTATCAAACAAGATTAACTTTGTCTGATGAGGTATATGAAATAATTAAAAAAGAAGGAAAAACTGCTATTATGGTTACACATGATATTGCTGAAGCTATAAGTATGTCTGATCGCATTATCCTTTTATCAAAAAGACCTTCTTATGTTAAAAATATTTATAATATAGAATTTAAAGAAAAAAGTATTCCAACAGAAAATAGAAAAAAAGAAGAATTTGCTTCTTATTACACAAATATATGGAAAGAGTTAGATCATCATGTATAGTTTAGAACATAAAACTTATTTAAAAAATATTAGAAAAAATAAATTTATTGTTGGTTTTTTTAAAATATTTATAATTATTTTCTTACTTGGTATTTGGGAATATTTAGGTAGAAATAATTTAATTAATACTTTTTTAACTTCTTATCCTTCAAAAATAGGAATTACTATTATAGATTTATTTAAAAACTATAGTTTATTGGACCACATATTTGTTACTTCATATGAAACCATTATTAGCTTTGTGTTATCTACAATTATTGGACTTTTTATAGCAACAATTCTTTGGTGGAGCAATACTTTATCTAAAATATTAGAACCATACATAACTATACTAAATTCACTTCCTAAAGTATCTTTAGGACCACTTTTAATTATATGGATGGGTGCTAATATAAAATCAATTGTTTTAATGGCTATCTTAATAAGTATCTTTACTATTATTTTAAATATGTATAATGCTTTTATTGAAACAGATAAAACAAAAATATTTTTAATGAAATCATTTAAAGCTAATAAATTTCAAATATTTACTAAATTAGTGTTTAGAAGTAATATTCCAAGCCTAGCTAATACTTTAAAAATTAATATAAGTCTATCTTTAATTGGGGTAATAATGGGAGAACTTTTAGTATCCAAAAAAGGTCTTGGGTATTTAATTAACTATGGTTCTGATATATTTAATTTAAATTTAGTCATAACTTCAATATTTATCTTAGGTATTATTTCTTATTTATTTTACTTTATTGTAAATAGATTAACAAAAAATATAAGTTAAACAAAATAACTTATATTTTTATTATTATTCTATTTCTTTTTTTATTTCTTCTTTTTTACTAGAAATAAAACTTATTTTTTCTGCAATTACATCAGTAGAATAAACCATTTTCCCATCTTTTTCATATCTATTAGATTCTAGTTTTCCTCTAACAGCAATTGTGTCACCTTTTTTACAATAATCACAAATAGATTTAGCTATTCCACGCCATAAAGTACAATTAATATAATCTACTTCATAAATTCCATCTTGATTTTTATACCCTTTTTGAATAGCTAAAGTAATCTTAGCAACTTCAGTTTTATTTGCTGTTTCAAAAAGTTCTGGATTTCTAACTAATCTTCCTATTAAAAACACTTGATTAACCATATATTCCTCCTTTCAAAAAGATACATTAACATATATAAAAAAGCCTTGCAAATGGCTAATTTTAACTTTTAGAACATAAAAAAAGATGAATTTTTAAAATTCATCTTAAGTAAAATTTAAAATTTAATACCATAAATTTTATCATATTTTGTCGAATTAACTATTTTACCCTATTTTTATAAATTTTAACAAGTTTTTATATTTGGTATAATTACACAAAAAAACTAAGCCTAAGCTTAGTTATCTATTTTGTCTAAATCTTTCTTTTTCATCTAATATTTTCTTTCTTAATCTAATTGCATCAGGAGTAAGTTCTACATATTCATCATCTTCGATAAATTCTAATGCTTCTTCAAGAGTAAATTTCTTTGGTGGTACTAAAACTAAAGCATCATCACTACCACTTGCTCTTGTATTAGTTAAGTTTTTATTTTTACATGGGTTTACATTTAAATCATTATCCCTATTATGAATACCTACAATCATTCCTTTATAAACTTCTGTTGCAGGATCTACAATTAAAGTTCCTCTATCACTTAAGTTATATAAACTAAATGCCATTGTTTTACCATCTTCCATAGATACTAAAACACCATTTTTTCTTCTTGTAATAGGACCAACATATGGTTCATAATCTTTAAAACTTCTAACCATTATTCCTTCACCCTTAGTATTTGTTATAAAGCTTGATCTATAACCAATAAGACCTCTTGTAGGACAATTAAATACTAAATGTGTATAATTTTCATCATTTGTTATTGAAACAATATTACCTTTTCTTTCATTTAAATCTTGAATAATTGTACCAGCATAATCATTAGGACAATCAATTAAAACTTCTTCAAATGGTTCACATTTTACACCATCAATTTCCTTAAATAAAACAACAGGTTTTGATACAGAAAGTTCATATCCTTCTCTTCTCATTTCTTCAAGTAAAACTGATAAATGAAGTTCACCACGACCAGATACTTTATATCCATCTGCGCCATTTAGACTTTCTACTTTTAATCCAACATTAGTTTCTAATTCTCTATCTAATCTTTCTTTTATATGTCTATTAGTTAAAAATTTACCTGAACGACCTGCAAAAGGACTTGAATTTACTAAGAAATTCATTGACATAGTTGGTTCTTCAATAATAATCGGAGGAAGTGGATTTATATGATTAATATCACATATTGTATCTCCAATTGATATATCACTAATTGTTTGAACAATAGCAATTTCACCATATCTTGCTTCTTTTACTTCTTTTCTTATAATACCTTCATTAACAAAGATTTTACCAACACGAGAATTTACAACTTCACCATTATTTTTACTAATAGCAACCATTTGACCTGATTTTAAAACACCTTTAGATATTCTACCTATTCCAAGTCTTCCTAAATAATCATCATAAGCTAAACTTGATATTTGCATTTGTACTGGATCTTGTTCATTGCCTTCATAACAACTTGTATGTTTAATAATTGTATCAAGTATTGGTGTAATATCCTTATTATCATCTTCTACTTCATACTTTGCTATACCATCTCTAGCAGAGCCATAACAAATTGGGAAATCAAGTTGTTTTTCATTCGCACCAAGTTCACAGAACAAATCAAATGTCATATTAACAACATCATCAATTCTTGCATCTTTTTTATCTATTTTATTAATAAATAAAATTGGATTTAAATTTTGTTTTAATGCTTTATCAAGAACAAACCTTGTTTGAGGCATAGGTCCTTCTTTAGAATCTACGATTAAAACTACTGTATCTACTGTTTTTATAATTCTTTCTACTTCACTAGAAAAATCAGCATGTCCTGGAGTATCTACAATATTAATTTTATAATCTTTATAACGAACTGAACAATTTTTAGAATAAATTGTAATTCCTCTTTCTTTTTCAAGATCATTACTATCCATTATTTGATGAACATCCATTTCACTTGTTTTTAATGCTCCACATTGACTTAATAAAGCATCTACTAATGTACTTTTTCCAGCATCAACATGCGCTACTATTGCAACATTTATTATTTTTTCCATCTTTACCACACCTTTTTAAATAACTACTAGATTATACAACAAAAATACTCCTTTATCAAGAGTATTTTATTAATTTTTTTAATATTTAACTTCTTATAATATTATCTTTTTTTATTCCTAAATAAGTTTTTAAATCATATAAAAGTCTTAACTTTAAATTATCCTCTTCTATTTTAGAAAATTCATCATCATTTACATCAATATCATCTTCTCCGAAAATAATACCTTCAACTGTACCATATTCAAGTAAAAAATTTATTCTTGACATCATATTTAAATTATATTTATTAACAATAGATTTTTCTAAATCATCAAAAGTCAATCTTCGAACATCAGGATTAGATAAATATTCTATTCTTCTTGCATTATATAATGCTTTTATAAAATCTTCAGGATCTATTTGAATATTGTAATAACTTAAAATATCTTTATATATTTCATTTACTTTATCCACTTCATAAGTTCCCATTAAACCTAAAACTTCATTTGCTTTTAAATTAAGTCCAATTTCCTTATAAAAATTACTTGCTTTTTTATAAAAAATCTTAAAAGCTTGCTTTATTAAAATATCATAATCTTTATAATCTTCATTAAAAATATCATTATATGCTTTTGTTATTTGTTTTCTTATTAAATCAGGTTCTGTTATTAATTTCATTTCCTTAATTCTTTCACTTGTTGTAACTTTTTCCATACACCATGAATAATTATTAATAAAATCATTATCTTCTATACTTCTTTTTCTATCCCATGTAGGATCACATTCAAATACACCATGAATATCATATTTTAAATCATTTAAATAAACTCCTACAGTAGCATGACCATCTGTTTTTTCTAAATTATGATATATTTTAACAAATGTATTAAGTCCTAAAAAATTAGCTAAAGATGTCATTATATTAGAATATCCTTCACATACAATTTCTTCTTCATTTAATACTTTTGTTAAATCCCTCGAACAAGAATTTGAAACAGAAGATGTTTTATATATTCTTTCTTTAACCATATCATATATGTATATTAATCTTTCTAATGGTGACAAAGAATAATGTTCTATATATTCTTTCATCTTAAATAATTTATCTATTGTTTTTAAATATTCATCTACTAAAACATCTTCATATAAATTATATTTACTTCTTACATAAAATTTATTACCAAATTCTTCTTTTAATTTTTGTAAAGTTGAATATGATACATTTTCACTATCAATTATTATTTTCTTATTACTGCTAAATAACATACTAATTTGATTAAAATTACTTTCTTTGCAAGAATTTATTACTATTTCATCAAATTCATCAAATGATTTTTTTATTATTTTTAAAATATTTTCATCTTTTTTTACAATTAATGCCTTTAATTTTTTATCAACTTCAAAGAAATTATTAGCTTTACCATTTAAGTATATTTCTAATATCATACAAAACCCCACCCCTTTTTTGTTCGTTATTATAACACAAATATACTTATTTGTCAAAAAAACTTCCAAAATGGAAGTTTATTTACAAGTATATGGTGATTCATTATAGTTTTGTTTAATTGTATCTAAAGAAACTGTAGATAAATATTCTTTACTTGTTTTGGAATCTAAATCTACTTGTGATATTACAGTAATAACTTTATCATTTAAACTAACATTACAACTTTTATAAGTATCTTTATCTATAGTTTTACAAGTTTTTTCAAAATATGTTTTTAAAGCATTCATATCATAATCTACAAGATAGTTATATGTTGTTATATCATAATATGCTAGTAATGTATCCCCTTTAGTATCAAAATCATAAGATCTAGTAAATTCTACTTCAACAGCAGTTTTTCCATTATCTATTTCATTTAAGTTTTCTATTTTAGTTATGTAATAAACTTGATTAGTTGTAAAACTTTCTTTTCTTGAACATTCATATTTGTTGGTGTATGTTTTATCTTTTTCTTTGTTAGTGTCACATCCTGTTATTAAAAATAAACTTATAATAGTTACAAATAAAATTAATATTTTTTTCATATATATTCTCCTTTATATAAGTATATCATATTGCTTTTTTAAATACGCCTAAAATTAATAAAAAAAGTATCAATGTTAAAAATCGATACTTAAATAATCTATTTGGAGGGGCTAACCAGATTTGAACTGGTGATGAGGGTGTTGCAGACCCGTGCCTTACCGCTTGGCTATAGCCCCAAATAAGAACAAATTAATTATAACATTACTTTTTCTTTATAGCAAGTAGTTTTATATTAAATTTTATGTCATGTTAATGTAAAATATTTGTAAAAAAAATTATATACTATATCTAAAATTGGTTATTTTTGATATAATTACTTATATATGATAATAAGGAGGTAATTATGTTAAAGAAAAGATTTTTATATTTATTTATATTAATTAATATATTAATTATGCAAAATGTATTTGCTTCCACTATCATTGGTACAGTAATTGATAAAGATGGTGTTAATATAAGAAGTGGCGCGGGTACAAATTACAATAAAACCGGTTTTTTAGCATATGGTAAAAGTGTTACTTTAGTTAGTGATAAAAAATTTATTAATAGTGATATTAAAGAACAAAAAGAATGTGCTTATTGGTATCAAGTATATTTTAATAATAACACAAATAATTATATGTGTGGTGAATTACTTAGTATTACTAAATATGATTTATATTTTACAAACACAGTTTATGGTACAAGAATAAATGAAGATTATGCTACAGTTAGATCTACTCCTGGGGGAACATCAATTGACAGAATTTATTTAGGAACTGAAGTAAATGTAATTCAAAAAAGTGGTAATTGGTCTAAGATAAGTTATTATAATGGAAGAACAGGTTATGTTTATTCAAAACTAATTAGTAAATATGAAGATATTACGACAACTGATGAAGAATACGCTAAAGTATTAAAAGAAAAAGGTTTTCCTGATAGTTATATTCCTTTTTTAACTTATTTGCATAAAAAATATCCAAACTTTATTTTTGAAGCTGATTTAGTTAATAAAAGTTTTACAACTGTTGTAAATGGTGAAGCTAACAAAAATGCTCTTCAAACAAATGAAAGTGCCTATAGAGCATCAAATACAATAAGAGAAAATCCTAATTGGTATACAGCAAGTAATCCAGTTAATGCATTTTTTCTTGATCCAAGAAATTATTTAACAGAAAAAAATATCTTTGTTTTTGAAAAGTTAAATTATGATAAAGATTATAAAAATTATAATGTTATTTTAAAAAACATGTTTGGAAGTAGTTACTTAGCGGATGATGAGTATATTAATTATTATTTAAAAGCAGGAACATATGGAGCTAGTCCAATTCACTTAGCCGCTAGGACTATTCAAGAAGGTGGAAGTAACAGTAGTTATGCTGCGATAACAGGAACAGCCACTTCAACTGGTGGTCTAAAATATAGATCAAATAACTTAGATGGCTTTTATAATTTTTATAATATTGGTGCTTATCAAGATAATTATACAAGTAGTGCTGTAACACGTGGTATTGCTGTTGCAGCAGGACTTGTTGATAGTTATGAGGGAACACCATGGGATACAAGAGAAAAAGCTATTGTTTATGGTGGTAAATTTATTGCTACAGCATATATAAATAATAATCAAAATACATTATATTATCAAAAATTCAATACAAGTGATAAAGCCCACTTCCCTTCTTATACACATCAATACATGGCTAATATAATTGCTCCAGCTAGCGAAGCATTAAATTCTTATAATACATATATTGATAAACTAAAACTAACAAATGAAGAGTTTACCTTTATAATACCTGTATATAAAGATATGCCTAAAGAATTTACAACTCATCCTATCATTGGTGATAATGATAATAATTTAACATCAATTTCCATAAATGGTGAAAAAATCCAAAACTTTGATAGTGATGTTGTTGAATATGAAGTTTATATTAATTCAAATTTAGATAAAATTAAAATTGAAGCCACTAGTAAATCTAATAAATCAACAATAAGTGGAACTGGAGAAATAGAACTTAACAAAGAAGAAACTTTTAAAGAAATATCTATTATAGTTACAAGTGAAACAGGAAATAAAAAAACATATAAAGTAAAACTAATAAGAAAAGATAATGAAACAAGCGATGATTTACCTATTGAAGATATCTTAAAAAATGTAGATGTAAAAATTAATGATTTATATATAAGTGGTATTGGTGAAAATAAAAATGTTTCATATCTTATTAATCTTATAAAACAGGCTAATACTGATGTTAATATAACTATTACAAATAAAGATAACACTCCAAATAATAGTATTTTAAAAACTAGTGATAAAATAACTATTAAAAATAATTCATATGAAAAGACATACACAATTGTTATCAAAGGTGATACGAATGGTGATGGTAAAGTAACTGCAGTTGACTTACTTAGAATTCAAAAACATATATTAAAATATACTACATTAAAAGACGAATATTATGAAGCATGTGATACAAACTATGATAACAGTGTTAGTCCTGTTGATATGCTTAGAATTCAAAAACATATATTAAAATATATTACATTAAAATAAAGGAGGAAAATTATGAAGAAAAAAATTATATATTTATTTTTAGGGTTATTTATAATACCCATTTTAAATGTTAAAGCAGCAAGTGGCTATTATGACATATATACATCAAATAAAAAACCTAGTCCAGGTAGTACATTTACAGTAACAGTTAAATGTGTAAGTAAAACAAGTGAAAAAATAGGTTTATGTGAGTATACACTTGATTATGATTCATCAAAGATAAAATTAATAAGTGAACACGATACTGCATCTTGCCATGATGGATATTGTGCTTATAATGCTTTTAGTACACTAAGTGCTAAAACATTTACATTTAAAGCTATCGCAACAGGATACTCAAGAATATCTGTAAAATCTTATTCAATATTATCAATAGATACAGAAAAGCCTATTACAACTACTGTTGATCCTACTGCTGTTACAATTAAAAATCCTGAACCTACAAAACCTGTTACTTATTCAACAAATAATAATTTAAAAAGTCTAACTATTACAGGTTATAATTTAGAGCAAACATTTAATAAAGATACTTTAACTTACACTGTTAAAGTCCCCTCTTCAGTTGAAGAAATAACTATTAATGCTACAAAAGAAGACTCAACTGCTAATATTGTTGGAACTGGCAAATTTAAAGTTAGCGAGGGAGAAAATAAATTTGATATAATTGTTACAAGTCAAAAAGGAACTAAAAAAACTTATACAATTAAAGTAACTGTTTTAGATGAAAACCCTATTGAAGTTAAAATAAATGATAATACTTATACTATCATAAAAAGAAAGTCAAGTTTAAAAATCCCAGAATCAGGATTATTTACTAATAAAGAAATAACTATTAATGATACTAAAATACCTGCATTATATAATGAAACTACTAATTATACTTTAATTGGTTTAAAAGATAATGATGGAAATACTAATTTATATATTTATAACGAAGAAGATAACACTTATACTTTATATCAAGAAATAATATTTAATAAAGTAAAAGTAAATATTATTGATAAAAAAGTAGATAATTTAAAAAGTGAAATAAAAGAAATAAATAATAACGAAATAACAGTTTATAAATTGACTAATAATTATTATTTATTCTATGCTACAAATATTGAGTCGTCTGCTACTAATCTTTATATGTATGAAGAAAACGAAGGAACAATTCAAATATTTAATAAAGATTTAATTAAATTATATGAAGAAAAATTAGAAGAAACTAAATATTTAGTTTACATTATGTCAGGATTATCTGTTTTATTTGGAATATTAATAATAGTTGTTGCAGCTTCCAAAAATAAAAAACATAAGAAAAAAGATAAAGAAAAAACTATTTTAAATGATGATATAAAATCTAATAAAAAGAAAAAAGATAATAATCTTGAATGGACTAAAGAAGTTAAAAAAGTAAATAAAAAACTAGTATTAGAAAAAGAAGATAAAACTAAAAGTATTAAAGAAGTAGAAAAAGATTTAAAAAAAGAAATCGATAAAGCAAAAAAAGAACTAGATAAGGAATAAACCTATCTAGTTTTTATATCTTTATTTATTTTCTTTTTGATTTGTTTTATCTTTTTCTTCATCAAAATTTAATTCTTCTTCTTTTTCATTTCTATTCATAAAATAAACTATTAATGTTCCTAAAAGTACAATTAATGCTATTTTAAGAATGCTTGGTAATAAATTTTCTTCATTTTCCTTATTATCTTCTATATTCTTATTATCATCTTGTTTATTATCATCTGCTGGAGTTTTAGAAGGATTATTACTTGAATTATTACTATCATCATTTATACTATTATCTACATAAATAACTTTTGCTTCTTCTTCTTTTGGTAATTCAACATTAACTACTTTTTTAGGTATTACATTTGATATTTCTTTTATATTAATCTTTTCTTTATTACTTAAATAAGAAATAACATCAACCATACTAAATATACTATCTTCTTCCATATCTTTAGTATCTTCATAACAAAGAGTAATTAATCTTTCATCATTTATAAAATCTTCTAATCCTATTATTCTAGTAGGATTAGTAATATCATTAACTTTTAATTTATCATTTAAATATGTAATACTATCAAAATCTAAATTATTAGATATATTTATATCAAATAATATACCAGTTACTACATTATCTGTTTTTAAAGTAATTGTATAATATATTTTATTATCTTCTTTTGTTGTTGTAATAACATAATTTGCAGTAGTAGTAACATCAACTTCCGAACCATTAACTTTATTATTTGCTATCATTAAATCTTCAAAATCAACTTCTAAATCACCATTAAAATCTAATTTAAATAAATCAACTTCATCTAATTCATCATTTTTTAATAATTTATCTCTAAATAAATTAATATCACTATTATCAAGAATAAAATCATTATTTAAATCCCCTCTTATAATAATTTCATAAGTACGAATTAACACATTATTTTTATCATATATTGATATTTCAAATTTACCATCATCATCTATTTCATATAAGTTTCTATATATTATATTTTGCTCTAAAACTTCTTTTGTTATTTCAATTAATGTATCTATAATAAAATATTTTCCTTTTATTTCAAAAGTTATATCTTCATTTTCAATATTCATATCATAAAAACTTAATTTAATTGTATATATTCTTTCTTTTATTTCTTTATTAATATAAGTTAAAGGTAATAATTCATATAATTTATCAATATTATCTTCTTCAGTTAAATCATTATTATCTATCATTTCTTCAAGATATTTAATAGCTAATTCTTTATTTAATTCATTTCTTTTTTCATTTATATTAGAAAGCAATGTATTAATTGTAGCTGTATCACTAGGTCTTCTTTCTAAATATACTTCGATTTTAGCATTAAGTAAAACTAAATTATTTTCATTATCTACAACATCTTTTAAAACTGAAATATTATTTAAATTATAATAATTAGTTTTATCTATAGTTGTATCAACTAAATTATACTTATTATTTAAATCATTTAATAATACATCTAATCCTAATGCTATATAATCTTTATTATTTGATTTAAATGTGTTATAAATGCGATTAGCATCATTTTTAACATCATCTATTTTACTATCTAATTGTTTATAATTATCAATAGTAAATACAATACTTTCTAAATAACTTATTTTTTCTTTAAGTAATGTTATTACATCTTCATTATCTACTTCCATATTAGGATTATTACCTAATAGTAATTCATTATCTTTATATGTTTTACTATCATTTATTAAATTATTAATATACAATATTGTATTTTCTTTTTTTGTTTTTAAATTATTATACACTGTTTCATATTCTGTTATTTTATCATTATAAAAACTATTATATGCTACGATATTATCATTTAATGTTTTAAAATAATTATTAATTAAAACATTAGATATTTCATCTTTAGTTAATAATGTATACTCTACTTCATCTTTAGTATATTTAATATCTTCTAAAATATTAATATCAAGTAAAATATCACTTGAAAAATTAAGATTATATTCTTCTAATTTTTCATTAAAATAAGTTTCAATAAGACTTTTTAAAGATACTTTATTATCTAATAATAATTCATTCTCATTTAAAGTATTATTATCATTTTCAACATTTTTTTCTATTAAGTCAATAGCAAATTTAAATGTTTCATCATCTATATATTTTGTCTCATTTTTACTTACTTCTAATTTTGTTTTTAAATTATTATATGTAGTTTTAGTATTAGTTATATAATTATAAACATCACCACTTGTTAAAGCATTAACACATAAAGGAGATAGAAAACTACTTATCATTGAAATAAGCATCAAAATAGTTATAATTTTTTTTGTTTTTTTCATACGCAAATCCTCTTTTCTATTGTTTATAATTTAATTATATAAATAAAGTATAAATATAGCAACTTTGTTTACACTTTTTTACAAAAAAACTTCAAAAACATTTAGTTTTTAAAGTTAATTTATATTTTATAACCCAAGTGTATATGGTGAACTTGAAGTTCCATTTCCTCCGGTGATTTGTGCGGAAGATATTAGATATAAAACTGGCCGAACGCCATACGGGTTGTCACTGACACCGTAGCTGCTGACATAACCACCAGAACCGACACCGAACACACCGTAACTAATGCTGGCAAACCGAAGCAATGTCCACTCATCAATGCCTTTAAATAACCAGTTATTGTTTTTACATGTAGCATTATTATAGTTATATAAGTTTTGTGTACACTCATCACTTACTGCATATCCATAGTCACTGGCATACATAATGGCTAGTTTTCCTACCCAACTATTTGGTATTGAACCATTGGTTTTTCTTTCATATTGGTACATTACATCTTTTTGAATTTGTAAATTATTGTTATACCCTCCCAAATAATATTTAGTATTTCCTATCATGCTTTTTGCTGTACTATCTAAACTATTTAGATATGTTGTAT
>UMJX01007359.1_pt1 | contig 20525 bp, 16 predicted proteins | sample 1966131 | NCBI WGS metagenome assembly UMJX01 (sample SAMEA4836162, study PRJEB28245) | human gut metagenome | biome: gut microbiome; material: fecal sample | place: Denmark | collected 2008 | reverse complement strand
ATTACTAGTATTACTGCTAGTATTACTATTACTGCTAGTAATTCTATCAATGTAAATGCATTCTTTTTCATATATCCTCCTTATTCTTATTTAGAATATACCACAATTATATAAAAAATTAAACTGTATATAAAAACAAATATAAGGATTAACCTCATATTTGTCTATTTTATATTTTTTCATATAAATATTGAATAGGTCTTGCTGTTTTATAATATTCCATGGTTTCATTCATTAATATTACTATATATTCTTTATTATCATGTTTATATTTGTAAATTTTCATAGGTATAATATTATTATCATAATTAACAAGTAAAGAATCTTTATTCCATTTTATATTATCGTAATTTGTACTTCCATCTTTTAAAAGTTCAAGTATTTTGTATTTAGTATCTAAGTTACTTTTTTGTTTGTTTTTATTATACATATATTTTAAATCAGGTAATATTTCTATTATTCTATATTTACCTATAAGTTCTTCATCTATTTCATAATCTACATTTTCATTAAATTTATTTAAATAATGAATATAATCATCATTATTTTCATTTAAATCATAAGCATCCACATATATTTCTATTTCATTATTATTATATACTTCAGTAAAAAATCCCCTAATTTGTATTTTATTATCATGTGCATATGAAACCATTTTTGAATATGCATCTTCTATTTCATTTTTATCACATTTTATTATTAAATATTTCTCATTTTTACTTAAATCAATAGTTTCTAACTCATTAACTTCTATATCTTCATCTACTAAATAACCTACAAATGCATCAATATTTTCATATTCATAACCAATTTCAAAATTACACATAACTGGTTTATCATATTTAATATTATTTTTATCTAATATGTTTTTAACTTCAATTAATCTATTTTCTAAATCTTCTCTATTTTTTAAAATTACTCTTTTACCTATTTTATATTTTTCTCTATATGGTTTAAAACTAACATTCATACTATCACCTCTAATCATATTTTTTAAAATACTTAATTTGTTATCTATGTCTTTTCCTTGTAATGTAAGTTCTTCTATTTGTTTATTTATTATTGATTCATCATTATTATTTTTTAATTTCTTTATATCTTCTAAAGAAAAACCAAGTTCTTTATATTTAGATATTTTATTAAATTCTTCTAATTGATCCTCATCATAATATCTATATCCAGTATATTTATCTATTACTTTAGGTATAAATAAACCAATTTCGTTATAATAACGAAGTGTTTTAATTGTTACTTTATTAAGTAATGAAAATTCTCCAATCTTATACATAATTCCTCCTTTCAAGTAATTTATATCACTCCAGTTAAGGGTAGAGTCAATACTATTTTATAATAAAATAGCAAGTAAATAAATACTTGCTATTTGTAGTTAACATTATTTGTCTTTCTTTTTAGTTTCTTTTTTTGGCTTTTCTTCTTTTTCTTCTACAACTAAATCTTCATCTGGCATTTTACCATTTTCTGCTAAATAATCAATTTGTTCTTTTGTTAATGTTTCATTTTCAAGTAATGCATTTGCAATTAATTCTAATAAACTCATATTTTCTTTTAATATTTTCTTTGCATTATCATAACATTCATTAATTATTTTTCGCATTTCTATATCTATTTCATGAGCAACTTCATTAGAGAAATTCTTAGATTTATTATAATCTCTTCCTAGGAATACTCCTCCCTCTTCTTGTTCAAATTGTATAGGTCCAAGATCACTCATACCATATTCAGTAACCATTGCTCTTGCTATTTTAGTTGCTTTTTCAAAGTCATTATGAGCACCTGTTGAAACTTCATTATAAACAAGTTCTTCTGCTACTCTTCCTCCTAAAAGGCCAGTAATTCTTTCTAGTAATTCTTTTTTTGTTGAAGTATATGTTTCTTCTCTTGGAAGCATCATAGCATATCCACCTGCATATCCTCTTGGAATAATTGTAACTTTCTGTACATCATTAGCATCATCTAATTTAAGTCCAAGTACAACATGTCCTGCCTCATGATGTGCAACCATTTGTTTTTCTTTTTCTGTATATTTTTTGCTCTTTTTAGCCGGTCCCATTAATACTCTATCAGTTGCTTCATCTATTTCTGACATTGATATTTCAGTTTTATTTCTACGAACAGCTAAAAGTGCTGCTTCATTTAGTAAATTCTCTAAATCTGCTCCACTAAATCCAACTGTTCTTTTTGCTATATTAGAAAGTTTTACAGAAGGTGCAAAAGTTTTATTTCTTGCATGAACTTCTAGTATTTCTTCTCTTCCTTTAACATCTGGAAGATTAACTGTAACTTGTCTATCAAATCTTCCTGGTCTAAGTAATGCTGGATCAAGTACATCAGGTCTATTTGTTGCTGCAATTATTATTATTCCTTCGTTAGCACCAAATCCATCCATTTCAGTAAGTAACTGATTAAGAGTTTGTTCTCTTTCATCATGTCCACCGCCTAAACCAGTTCCTCTTTGTCTACCTACTGCGTCTATTTCATCTATAAATACTAAACATGGTGCATTTTGCTTTGCTTGTTTAAACATATCTCTTACACGAGATGCACCTATACCAACAAATAGTTCAACGAAATCAGAACCACTTATAAAGTAGAAAGGTACATTTGCTTCTCCCGCAACTGCTTTTGCAAGCAATGTTTTTCCTGTTCCAGGAGGACCTACTAAAAGTACTCCTTTAGGTATTCTAGCACCAAGTTTTTGAAACTTCTTTGGATTTTTTAAGAAATCTATAAGTTCTGCAACTTCTTCCTTTTCTTCTATTAATCCAGCAACATCTTTAAATGTTACTTTTCCATTGTCTTCACTAAGTTTAGCTCTACTCTTACCAAAATCAAGTGATTTACTACTACTTCCCATTTGTCTACTAAAGAAGTATAATGCACCACCTACTAATATAATCATAGGAAGTACATTTATTGCAAATTGTAATAATGCACTTGCATCTGGGTCACTCTCTGCGTTTATTTCAAAATTTTTCTTATCTTTTTCAGCAATAATTCTTTCCATTATAGTTTCAGATAATGGTAACTTCGCATAAAATGTTTCATTTTCTTTGTAACCATCAAGCTTACCAGTAACTTCATAAATTGAAGCACTTCCTCTAGGGACAAGTTTCAATTCTGTAATCTTTCCTTCTTTTAAATTTTTCTCAAACTCACTATAAGATAGTATATTTATCTTCCCACCAAATAAACCAGTAGAAAATACTATAAATAATGTTGCAATTATAAGTAATAAATATGGCATCAAGCCCTTTTTAACTGTATTTTTTTTCATGTTTCCTCCTCGTACTTGATTATTATATCACACTTTTCATTTTTTTCCCCATTATATTTTGATTTTTTCACTCCTGGTATCCACAGAATAATATCATTAGCATCTACTACTATTGGATATCTATCTCTATCACTCTTTTTAATCTTTGAATCAATAAATATATCTTTAATCTTTTTACTACCATTTAAACCCTTTACACAAATTTTATCTCCATTTTTTCTATTTCTAACATATATAGGTAAAGTAACATTTTTTTTATTTAATCTGCATACATAATTACTATCATCACTTATATCATCTACTATATGAAATATACCATTATTTATTATGAGTCCATCTTTAATTTCATATTTATAATCCTTAGTAATTTCTTTATTTTTACAGAATGACACTTTGTCATAATTTCTAATAACAACCAATTCATTAGGTAAACTAACTCTCATATTTGGCTTATTACTAAAAATTAATTTATTAACTATGTCAATATGTTTTTTTTCTATAAGATATAAATTATCACCATATAAATCATGAAAAATAAAATTCATTATTTTTTCTCTAATTAAATCATCTAACTTTATATATTCATTTATATATAACTTATTATCTTTATAAACACTATCCACACATTTATTAACTATATCATCTATATAATTACTATATTTAAATAATTCACTGCTAAATTTTAAAAATTTCAAATGAACATTTTTATTTTCATTTTTTAAAAACGGAAGCATATTATGTCTATACCTATTTCTAGTATATAAATCACTTTCATTAGTTTTATCAACAACATATGGTATATTATTTATATTATTATAATTATCTATATCACTTTTTGTATAAAAAACAAGAGGTCTAACTATTTTATAATCTTGTTTTTCTGTAATAGCAGGAAATCCAGCATAGCCCTTTAATGTAGAACCTCTAACAAGTCGCATCAATATAGTTTCAATAAGATCATCACCATGATGAGCAGTAAACAATATTTTTGCATCATATTTTTTTATTACACTATCAAAAAAATCATATCTCTTTTTTCTAGCAAAACTTTCAAAATTAGAATTCTTACATTTTTCTAATTTCATATATTCAAATATTACATTATTTTTTTTGCAATAATTGTGCACAAATATCTCTTCATCATCACTTTCTTTTCTAATTCCATGATTAACATGTGCACAAACTATATTCATATTTATTTTTTTTCTATATTCCAAGAGTATATTTAAAAGAGCCATAGAATCTGGTCCACCAGATAATCCAATAACTACATAATCATTTATATTAATTAAATTATTATCAGATAAAAATCTAATTGCCTCCTCCATCTAATCACCTCTTTTAAAGAGTATTTTATCACTTAAATAAGTCATTTGCAATCAAAAAGATTAATGTTTAATCACTAACCTTTTTGTTTTTAACCAATCGTCTTTTTTTATATCTTTCTCTTTAAATAAATGTTCTCTTGGAGTTATATATTGTATATTTCCCTTCTCATCAGTATATATGTCAACATCATAAAATCCCATTATATTTGATACATCTTTTCTTTCCATAAATTGTGATTGATAACACAATGAAGGCACTAACAATCCATGTACATTTCTATATATACAATAATATGATTTATGATAATGACCTTCTGCAATCATTTTTGGTTTATTACCTGATGACATACTATCTATGGTGTTTTGTAAAGATCTTGATCTATATTTTGAAACACCTCCACCTGGATGTCGCATTCTTATCTTAACACCATTAATCACTACATCAGCATGATCTTGTCCCTCATATATCATATCACTTCTATCACGTTCAATTACTTCGCCTAATATTATTCCACCATTTGTTTTATGAGATTCATCATGACTACCCTGTATAAATCTTGTCTTTATTCCTTCTACTCTAGGATACATATCAATAACATAATCAGATTGTTCCTTAGCACCATTCATAAATCTAGAATATATCTGTAACTTTCTTTTTTCACCATAATCTCCATCTACTAAATCTCCACAATGCAAAACATCACTTATTTCCTTTTCATAAAAATATTTATATGCAGTGTTTAACATATGAAGCTGTTGCTCTTTTGAACACAAATGTGTATCAGATACAATTCCTATAGTAAATTTATTGCAATCATTCATAGATGGTTTAATTTTTTTATTTGATATATTATTTTGTTTTCTTATTTTTTTTATAATATATTCATTATTAACTAAAACTATATCTACTGAATATCCAAAATAATTAAGTAAATGTGAAAGCCCATACACTTCATCTACAGAAATTCCTAATCTATTTGCTAAATCCATAACACTTTCTTCTTTTTTTAAATATTTTGTATATATTGTTTTCGCCTCTTCAAAAGTAAGCATTCTATTAAATTTCATTATTTTTTGCACCCCTTTTTAATACTTTTACTTTACTATAATCATCTTTATATGTTTGATAATATGGAGCATACGTAACTTCTTTTTCTTTAAATCTCCCATCTTTAGTAAGATACGCAGTTAAAAGAACATATCCAACATTATGAGGTATAGCACTATTTCTTATTCTAGGGGTTGTAGATACTAAACTAGAAACAGATATTTCTTCCATATCTCTTTCAGTTATTTGTTGATCTATTAATGTATGACCATCCAAAATAATATCTACTTTTTCCTCACTTCTTATAGCAGAAATTGCATCTTGTTGCTTTAACGATATAGTTTTGGCTCTATCAAATGCTCCAACTTTTAAATGTTGAGCAAGAATTTTCATCTTTTTTACATTAATTAAACATCTCATATTTCCAAGATATATCATATCATCTCTTAATTCAGATATTTTTCTACCTATATCTATACCATTTTTTGATGTATGAGTAGTATCTTGATCTCCAGTAATAAAATATGTTTTTATACCTTCTATATAAGGATAATTATCAACTACATATTTAATTTGACTATCCGTCGTATCAGAAAATAACATTTGATAATATGGATTCTTTAGAGCATACAATCCCTCTGTTATGTCCCCTAAATGTATTACATTTCTATAACCGTTTTTAAATGCTTCTTCATATGCATTATTTAACCTAGACAATTGTTGATACTTACTTCCCAATCTAGTATCCGAAATTAATAGTGCTTTAAATTCATTCTCATCACCTATATCAATAGTATGAATATTATCTCCATTTAAATTTCTCTCATCCAAATTCAATATAGTTGAATCTTCGCCACTACCAGACACAATTACATTTATACCATCTTTTTTTAACTTGCCAACAATATTCCAAAAATCTAAAACAGATAAATTAAATCTCTTACATACATCAACACAAGTTTTTTCCTTCCTAGTATATTCTTTAAATAATTCAATATCAAATTCTTCTATCATATTACCTCCAATCACAAAAAAAGTAGACAAACTCACTATGAGTTTATCTACTTAAGAAAAGGAATATAAATAAAGCTTCTAAATAAGCACCATTTAAATACTTCATAAGCATTCCTCCTACCCTAATAAGTATATCATAATTATAATATTATTTCTATAAATTAACTAATAATTATTTTATCATCTTTAACATCTACATCTATTTGACTGTTTGCCTTTATTTCATTATTTATTATTCTCTTTGCAATTAATGTTTCTAACTCTTTATTAACTAATCTTTTAAGTGGTCTTGCACCATAATATTCATCATAACCATTATCAATAAAATATTCTTTTGCTTTATCACTAAGATTTATCTTAACATTCAAATCCTTAAGTCTATTTGTAATTTCATCAATTATTTTATCTAATATTTCATGTAACACTTCTTTTGTCAATTTCTTAAATACTATAACTTCATCAATTCTATTAATAAATTCTGGTTTAAAATATTTATGAAGCTCATTCATTACTTTATCTTCTTCATTATTTAATATATATTCACTACCAATATTTGATGTCATTATTATTATTGTATTCTTAAAATCAACAGTCCTACCATTAGAATCAGTTAACCTACCTTCATCCAATATTTGAAGTAACAAATTAAGAACATCTGGATGTGCTTTTTCTATTTCATCAAAAAGTACAATACTATAAGGATTTCTTCTAACTGCTTCTGTTAATTGGCCACCTTCTTCATAACCAATATAACCAGGTGCAGCACCAATTAATCTAGACACAGAATACTTTTCCATATATTCAGACATATCAATTCTTACCATATGATGCTCATCATCAAATAACTCATACGCTAAACTTCTAGCAACCTCCGTTTTACCTACACCAGTAGGTCCTAAAAATATAAATGAACCAATAGGTCTATTAGGATCCTTAATTCCACTCCTAGAACGAATTATAGCATCACTAACAAGTTTTAAAGCTTCCTCTTGCCCCTTAACCCTTTTATTTAAATTGTTCTCCAAATTAAGTATTTTGTCCTTTTCACTACTAACAAGTTTAGCAATAGGAATATTAGTCCACTTACTAATAACATTAGCAATATCATCACTAGTTACAGTATCACTTAATAACTTATTTTTTGATACACTCATTAGTTCCTTTAACTCTTTCTCAAGTTCAGGAATGACACCATGTCTTAACTTAGCAGCAGTTTCTAAATCATATCTATTCTCGGCTTGTTCTAAAAGAAATTTTTCTTCATCAATTTTTGATTTCAACTTCTTAATATCATCATTTATATTCTTTTCCTTATCCCACGCCTCAGTTAATGTTTTCTCATCACTCTTTAACTTAGTTAAACTATTATCTATCTCTTCCATTCTTTTTTTAGATAATTCATCCTTTTCCTTCTTTATTGCTTCCTTTTCAATTTCCAAACGCATTATTTTCCTAGTAAGCTCATCAAGTTTAGTTGGTACACTATCCATTTGTACCCTTATAGTTGCACATGCCTCATCAACTAAATCAATTGCCTTATCAGGTAAATATCTATCAGTTATATATCTATTAGATAAAGTTGCAGCACTTATAAGTGCCTTATCTTGTATAGTAACACCATGATGTATTTCAAATCTTTCTTTTAAACCACGCAATATAGTAATAGTATCTTCAACACTCGGTTCACTTACTATAATTCTTTGAAATCTTCTTTCAAGTGCACCATCTTTTTCAATATATTTCCTATATTCATTTAATGTAGTAGCACCAATTACATGAATCTCACCTCTCGCAAGCATTGGCTTTAATATGTTACTAGTATCCATTGCACCCTCTACTGCACCAGTACCAACAATAGTATGAATTTCATCAATAAACATTATAATATTACCCTCAGATTTCTTTACCTCATTAAGTACTTTTTCCAATCTTTCTTCAAATTCACCCCTATATTTAGCACCTGCAATTAAAGAAGCCATATTAAGTTCCCATATAACTTTATCTTTTAAAGAAAGAGGAACATCACCCTTTACAATTCTTTCAGCAAGCCCCTCTACTATAGCTGTTTTACCAACACCTGGTTCACCAATAAGAACTGGATTATTTTTTGTTTTTCTTGATAAAATACGAGTTATAGAACGAATCTCCTCATCTCTACCAATTACTGGATCAATTTTCCTTTTCTTAACATCTTCATTTATATTACGACCATACTTTTCAAGTACGTTTTCTTCTTCATTTTGATTATACATATTTATCACCCCATATAACATTATATATATTTTTTGGCACTTGTCAATAGAGAGTGCTAAAAAACTTTTGCATTTTTATTATAATCATTAAAAACATATTTATGCAAAAAAAAGCATATTGCTATGCTTTCTTTAATCCGCTAATTTTTCTTCTAATACATCTAATGGTTCATCATCAGAGAAATCTGATTCTAATTCAAACTTAACTTGAGAATATTTTTTAGCACCTGTACCAGCAGGTATTTGTTTACCAATTATTACATTCTCTTTTAATCCTTGTAATCTATCAACTTTGCCTTTAATTGCAGCATCAGTTAAAATTCTCGTAGTTTCTTGGAATGATGCAGCTGATAAGAACGAATCTGTTTCAAGTGATGCCTTTGTAATACCTAATAATACTGGTCTACCTGTTGCGGGTTGTTTACCTTCAAGAATTAATTCTTTATTTGTTTCAGTAAACTTACCTAAAGACACTAATGTACCAAGTAATAATTTTGAATCACCTTCATCCAATATTCTTATTCTTGAAATCATTCTTCTAGCAATAATCTCAACGTGTTTATCAGATATTCCAACACCTTGTGAACAATATACTTTTTGTACTTCTTTTAATATATATTTTTGTACTGTAACTGGATCAGTTACTGCAAGTAATTCTTTTGGATTTATATTACCGCTTGTAAGTACATCGCCTGGTTTAACAGTATCTCCTACTTCAACTAATAATTTAGCACCATAGTTTGTAGTATGCTCTTTTGAATCAGCATCATTTACAATAGTAATCTTATACTTTCCATTAACATTTTCTATATTAGTAATTTTACCAGATATTTCTGCTATTGTTGCTTTTCCTTTAGGGTTTCTTGCTTCAAACAATTCTTGTACACGAGGTAAACCTTGAGTTATATCGTCGCCTCCAGCAACCCCACCTGTATGGAATGTTCTCATGGTTAACTGAGTACCTGGTTCTCCAATTGATTGAGCAGCCATAATACCAACAGCTTCCCCTAATTCAACCATATTACCAGTAGCCAAGTTTCTACCATAACATTTTCTACATACACCATTTGGTGTTTTACATGAAAGTAAACTTCTAATCTCTACACTCGTAACACCTGCTTTAATTATTTTATCTGCAAGTGGTTCAGTTATATATTCATTTCTTTCAGCAATAACTTCACCAGTTTCTGGATTTACAACTTTTTTATTAGTAAATCTACCTAAAATTCTATCATATAATGATTCAATAACAGTTCCTGCTTTTTCATCTTTTATCTCTTCAACAACAACACCTTGTAATGTTCCACAATCTTCTTCTCTTACAATTACATCTTGTGCAACATCTACTAATCTTCTTGTTAAATATCCAGATTCAGCAGTTTTTAAAGCTGTATCCGCACTACCTTTACGAGCACCATGAGTTGATAAGAAGAATTCAGATACTGAAAGTCCTTCTATAAATGATGATGTAATTGGTATTTCAACTGACTCTCCATTTGGCTTAGCCATAAGTCCACGCATACCAGCAAGTTGGGTAAAGTTATTTAAATTACCACGTGCTTTTGAACTCATCATTATGAATATTGGATTATCAACATCTTGTTTAGAATATTGTTCAAGTTCTTTTTGAACCTTCATTTTTGCATTATTCCAAACTTCAATAACTTTTTTAAATCTTTCTTCCTCAGTTATTAAGCCCCTATTGAATTGCTTATTTATTTTATCTACCAATTCATTTCCTTCTTTTAATATCTCGCCTTTATTCTTACTTGTAACGATATCACTTATCGCAATAGTAATACCTGCTTTTGTAGAATATTTGAAACCTAAATCTTTTAATTTATCTAGGAATATTGATGTATCAGTAGTTTTATATCTTTTAAATACCTGTGCGATAACACTTTCCAAATCACCTTTTGCAAATGGCTTAGTTAAATCCATCTCTTTTATCTTCTCTTTTATATCTTCACCCTTATTAACGAAGAATTTAGAAGGTATCATTTTTTCTATATTCTCACTACTAGCTTCATTTACATATTGGAACGTATCTGGTAATATCTCATTAAATTTAATCTTACCAACAGTAGTTATCAAGTATTTATCCATTAAATAATCTGAGAATATTTTATGTTTAAATGCTCTAACTGGTATAGCAATTCTAGTATGAAGAGTTATTTCATTTCTTTCATAAGCCATAAGTGCTTCATTAGCATCTTTAAACACTCTTCCTTCATACTTTTCTCCAGCTTTTTCTATTGTTAAATAATAGTTACCAAGTATCATATCCTGTGTAGGTGTAACTATTGGTTTACCATCTTTTGGAGAAAGTATATTATTAGCACCTAACATTAATAATCTTGCCTCTGCTTGTGCTTCTTCTGATAATGGCACGTGAACAGCCATCTGATCTCCATCAAAGTCAGCATTAAATGCAGCACATACAAGTGGATGCAACCTTATTGCTTTCTCATCAACTAATTTTGGTTCAAAAGCTTGAATACCTAATCTATGTAATGTAGGTGCACGGTTAAGCAATACTGGATGTTCTTTAATTACTTCCTCAACAACATCCCATACTCTTTCATCCTTGTTTTCAATCATTTTCTTAGCACTCTTTATATTATGTGCAATATCTTTTTTAACAAGTAAATGTATTACATGTGGTTTAAATAATTCAAGTGCCATTTCCTTTGGAAGACCACATTGATACATTCTTAAATTTGGTCCAACTACTATAACAGAACGACCAGAATAATCAACTCTTTTACCTAATAAATTTTGTCTAAATCTTCCTTGTTTACCTTTTAAAATACTACTTAATGACTTCAAAGGTCTATTAGAAGCACCTGTTACACTTCTTCCTCTTCTACCATTGTCAAATAAAGCATCCACAGCTTCTTGTAACATTCTCTTTTCATTTCTAACAATTATAGATGGAGCATTTAGTTCAATTAACTTTTTCAAACGATTATTTCTATTAATTACTCTTCTATATAAATCATTTAAATCTGATGTAGCAAATCTACCACCATCTATCTGTATCATTGGACGTATTTCTGGTGGGATAACTGGTAAAGCAGTTAAAACCATCCATTCTGGTTTATTTCCTGATCGTGAAAAAGAATCTAACACCTCTAATCTCTTAACTAAACGAATTCTTTTTTGTCCGACAGAATTTTCAAGTTCTTTATTTAAATCTGCTAATTCTTTTTCAACATCAACTTCAAGAAGTAACTTTCTAATTGCTTCAGCACCCATACCTACTTCAAAACCATCACCATATTTTTCATAATATGAATGATATTCTTTATCAGACAATGTTTGCTTTTTTTGAAGTGGCGTAATTCCTGGATCAAGTACTACATAACTAACAAAATATAATACTTCTTCCAAATCTCTTGGAGACATATCTAGAACAAGTCCCATTCTAGATGGAGTACCCTTGAAGAACCATATGTGTGAACAAGGAGCAGCAAGCTCTATGTGCCCCATACGTTCACGTCTTACTTTTGATTTAGTAACTTCAACTCCACATCTATCACATATAATTCCTTTATATCTTAATCTCTTGTATTTACCACAAGCACATTCATAATCTTTTGTAGGTCCAAATATTTTTTCACAGAACAACCCATCTCTTTCTGGTTTTAAAGTTCTATAATTTATAGTTTCTGCTTTCTTTACTTCACCGTATGACCAAGAACGTATCTTTTCAGGAGAAGCTATGCCTATTTTTATACCTTCAAATCTGTTAGCATCCATTACTCATCTCCCCCTTCATCTAAATCTTCATCGAAACTTGGTTCAAAATCTTCCATTTCTTCATCATCTTCTACTTCTTCTGGTTCATTAACTTCATCTTTTATTTCATCTATTGATAAAATTGCAGTTTCTTTTGAATCCTCTTCTTCTAATTGTTTCAAATCTATTTCTTTATCATTTTCATCTATCATTGAAACATCTAATCCAAGTGCTTGGAATTCCTTAACTAATACCCTAAAGCTTTCTGGAACTCCAGCTTGATGAATCATATTTCCTTTAACTAACGCTTCATAAACTTTAACTCTACCTACAACATCATCTGATTTAACAGTTAAAATTTCTTGAAGAACATTTGCAGCACCATATGCATATAATGCCCAAACTTCCATTTCTCCAAATCTCTGTCCACCAAATTGTGCTTTACCACCAAGTGGTTGTTGCGTAACCATTGAATAAGGTCCTGTACTTCTAGCATGTATTTTATCTTCAACCATGTGATATAACTTAATCATATACATAACACCAACACTTATTCTATTATCAAATGGTTCACCTGTTCTACCATCATACAACACTGTTTTATAATCTTTATCTATTCCCGCTTCTTCTCTTAACTCATCAATATCATTTATTGTTGCACCATCAAATACTGGTGTAGCAGTATGAAGACCTAATTTCTTAGCAGCCATACCTAAATGTAATTCCAATATCTGTCCTATATTCATACGAGATGGAACACCTTGTGGATTTAACATTATATCAACAGGAGTACCATCTGGTAAATATGGCATATCTTCTTGTGGCAATATCAATGATACAACACCTTTATTACCATGGCGACCTGACATCTTGTCACCTATTGATATTTTTCTCTTTTGAATTATTGAAACTCTAACTACCATATTAACACCGCTAGGAAGTTCATCACTATCTTTCTTAGTAGTTATTTTAACCTCATGAACTATACCACCCTCACCATGTTCAACACGAAGAGACGTATCACGAACCTCACGAGTTTTTTCACCAAATATAGCATGTAACAACTTTTCTTCAGAAGTAAGCTCAACCATACCTTTTGGCGTAACCTTACCAACAAGTATATCTCCTTCTTTTACAAGAGTACCAACTTTTATAATACCTCTTGAATCAAGATTACGTCTAGATTCCTCACTAACATTAGGAATATCACGAGTAATCTCCTCAGGTCCTAACTTAGTTTCTCTACATTGAATTTCATAATTTTCTATCTTTAATGATGTAAATGCATCATCTTTAACAATTCTTTCATTTAATATAACAGCATCTTCATAGTTATATCCTTGGAAAGTCATAAATGCAACTACCATGTTTTTACCCAAAGCAAGTTCACCTAAATCTGTACTTGGTCCATCTGCAATAACTTGTCCAGTTTTTACAACATCGCCTTTTCTTACAATAGGTCTTTGATGATAACATGTAGCAATATTACTTCTCTCATAATTTAACAATGTATAAACATCTTTTCCTAACGCATTTTTAACTACTATTTTTCTTCCATCAGCATATTCAACTACTCCATCTGCCTTACAAACAACGACTGCACCACTATCCTTTGCAGCTATTGGTTCAATACCTGTTGCAACAAGTGGAGCTTCTGTCTTTAATAATGGTAATGCTTGTCTTTGCATATTAGCACCCATCAATGCACGTGTCGCATCATCATGATCCAAGAATGGAATACAAGCAGTAGTTACAGCAACTATTTGTTGTGGGGAAACATCTATATAATCAACTTGTTCTTTTTTTACAATTATATTTTCGCCCCTATAACGAGCAATAACAGTATCATCAGTTATTTCAGTTTTATCTTCTGAAAGTCCAACTGTTGCCTGACTAATTATATAATCAGATTCTTCATCAGCTGTTAAATAATCTATTTGATCTAATAATTTACAATTCTTAACTCTTCTATATGGAGCCATTATAAACCCATAATCATTTATTTTTGCATAGCTAGCCAAAGATGTTATAAGTCCAATGTTCTGTCCTTCTGGTGACTCGATTGGACAAATTCTACCATAATGCGATACATTAACGTCACGAACTTCCATACCAGCCCTATCACGAGAAAGCCCACCAGGTCCTAAAGCAGATAAACGTCTTTTATTAGTTAACTCGGCTATTGGATTTATTTGATCCATAAATTGTGATAACTGTGATGAACCAAACAACTCTTTAATAACCGCAGTAAGAGGTCTAATATTAACAAGAATTTTTGGAGTTACAGTTGCTAAATCAACAGTACTCATCTTATCTCTTATTATTCTCTCCATTCTAGCAAGACCAATTCTAAATTGATTTTGTAATAGTTCGCCTACTTGTCTTACACGTCTATTGGCTAAATGATCTATCTCATCAAGAGAACCAATTCCTTGTAATAAATTCAAGTAATATGATACTGAAGCATATACATCAGATATAGTTAACCTCTTCACATCTACATCTTGGTCATTACCAATAATAGATATAACTTTCTCTTTATCTATATTTGAGTATACCTTAACCACTTGAATTTGATCATAAGTATCAAGTTCTTCATTAATTAATACCTTTTTCTTTCCATAACCATCTTTAAATATTGGTTTAATCTCATCCAATATTTCTTTTGTAATTACTGTTCCAGCATCAACAATAACCTTACCATCTACTTTAATAGTTTCTGCTATTTTGCAATTAAGCAAACGTTCACAAACATCAAGTTTTCTATTAAACTTATATCTTCCAACTTTTGCTAAATCATATCTAAATTCATCAAAGAATCTAGTAATTAATTGGTTTTTAGCACTATCCAATGTAGCTGGTTCACCTGGTCTTAACTTTTCATAAATTTCAATTAACGCCTCATCAGTATTCTTTGTAGAATCTTTTGATATAGTATTAGTAATATATTCATCATCACCATATAAATCAATAATATCACTATCATTAGATAATCCAAAAGCACGAAGTAAAGTTGTTATTGGAACTTTTCTAGTTCTATCAATTCTAACATAAATTACATCCCTTGAATCTATCTCATACTCTAACCAAGTACCTCTGGTAGGAATTACTTGGCACGCAAAAATAGATCTACCATTTTTATCAATTTCCTTAGTAAAATATACACTTGGTGATCTTACCAACTGTGAAACAATAACTCTCTCAGCACCATTAACAATGAAAGTACCTCCTTCAGTCATTAAAGGCATGTCACCTAAGAATATTTCTTGTTCCTTTACTTCACCTGTTTCATTGTTAAACAATCTTGCTTGAACAATTAAAGGAGAAGCATAAGTTAAGTTTCTATCTTTACACTCCTTAATAGAATGTCTCGGAGTTTCAAATACATAATCTCCAAAATCCAAAGAAAGATTACCAGAAAAACTTTCTATTGGAAATAAGTCACTTAAAACCTCTTTTATTCCTTCTGTTCTAAACCATTCATATGACTTTTTCTGAATTTCTAATAAATCCTGTAATTCCAAAGAATTACCGACCTTAGAAAAATCTGCTCTTTCACGATATGATCCAAACTTTTTTAACTTATATGCCATCTTTTCACCCCATACATAAAATTTCAAAGAACTCTGCCACTTTTTTAGAGTATAAAAAATGGCATAGTACCAATTTAAAATTTTACTCCTAAATTGATGTAAAGTCAATGAGATTTTAAAATTTGTTATATTTTTTTCTTGACTTTTTTTATTTTTTTTGATTTTGTTGACTTCTCATTATTTTTCATTTCAATATATTTATTACCATAATTACAAATACAACAAAAAAATGTAGACATTCATCTACATTTTTATATATTCGTTTAAATTACTTTAATTCAACAGATGCGCCAGCTTCTTCTAACTTAGCTTTTAATTCTTCAGCTTCTTCTTTCTTTAAGCCCTCTTTTAAAGCTCCACCAGCTTCAGTTAAGTTCTTAGCTTCTACAAGTCCTAAACCAGTTACTTCTCTTACAATTTTAATAACTGCAATCTTATTAGCACCAGCACTAGTTAATACTACATCAAATGTTGACTTTTCTTCAGCAGCTTCACTAGCAGCTGGAGCAGCAGCAACAGCTACAGCAGATGGATCTACACCAAATTCCTCCTTCATAGCATCAACTAATTCCTTAATTTCTAATAATGTCATTTCTTTTAAACTTTCAATAAAACTTTCTTTTGTTAACTTAGCCATTTTCAATTTCCTCCTTTATTTTTTCAAATCTATATTTTTGTCTTACTTTTGGATACTTGTTAGTATCAACAAGTCCATTAAACATTTTATATGGTCTACACCATATTTCATGACTTATAATATTCTCATATACTACCATATCTTCCAAACTTTCAGAATTTTTAGCAATACATAAAACTTTATAATCATGACCCTTAAAATGATGATATAAATCACCCACTAACACATCACGCATTAGTTCTCTTTTTGCTCAGCATATAAATTAAGTGCAATACTCAAATCTTTTGCTATAGCAATCATACCACCAGCAAGCATTGTAAGTAATCCATCTCTTGATGGGATTGTAGCTATCGCAGCAAGTTCTTCTAATGAAGAAACCTTTCCATCGATTATACCACCCTTTACAGATAATGCTTCGTGATCTTTAGCAAAATTAGTAACAACCTTTATTGGTGCAACTGCATCAAGAGAATATACCATAGCACTTGGACCAACAACACAATCATCTAAACTTAATTCTAATGAATCAAGAGCTCTTTTTGTTAAAGTATTCTTATACACTTTAACATCTGCATTATTATCTCTTAAAGTTTTTCTAAGTGATGTAATTTCTTCATCAGTTAATCCTCTATAATCGATAAATACAACACCAGCACTCTCTTTTATTTTAGATGCTATCTCGTTAACCGTATTAGCTTTTTTCTCTAAGATTAACTTATTTGCCATAAGCCACCTCCTCCTTGAATTATTGTAATATAAAACCTTCACCAAAGACGTGAAGGTTATGAAACACTATTTCATTTTCCTCGGTAGGATTTACTTTAACACCTACTGTCTTCGGCAAATTTCTAAATCAATTGATATTATATATCATAAATTCTTATTTGTAAATAAAATTATTACAAAGAATTTACATCTAACTTAATACCAGGACCCATTGTAGTTGACAATGATATATTTTTTACATATACACCCTTAACAACTGATGGTTTACTTTTAATTATTATGTTCATAAATGCTTTAATATTTTCTTTTAATTGATCTTCAGTAAAAGAAACCTTACCTACTAATGCATGAACATTTCCATAAGAATCAGTTTTGTACTCAACTCTACCTTTTTTAACATCATTAACTGCCTTCTTTACATCAGTAGTAACTGTTCCAGTTTTAGGGTTTGGCATTAATCCCTTTGGACCTAAAACTTTACCAAGTTTACCAAGTAAAGGCATCATGTCTGGAGTTGCAATCATTACATCAAAATCTAACCAATTCTCTTTTTCGATTTTTTCTAGCATATCAGTATCACCAACAAAATCGGCACCAGCTTCTCTAGCTAGTTTAGCATTATCACCCTTAGCAATAACTAACACTTTCTTTTCTTTACCTGTTCCACTAGGTAAAACAATAGCACCTCTTAATTGTTGATCAGACTTCCTAGTATCAAGATTTAATCTTACTGCTATTTCAACACTACTATCAAACTTTGAAACACTAGTTTCTTTAACTAACTTAACAGCTTCATCTAAAGTATATAACTTACTTTTATCTACTTTATTTAAAGCTTCTAAATATTTTTTACCTTTCTTCATTTTATACCTCCTAATGTGGTCAATGCGGAAACTCGCTCCCACATAGGCATAACCTATGTATTTAACTTATAATTAATCTTCTACTTTTATTCCCATGTTAATAGCAGTACCTTCAATGATTTTCATTGCTGATTCAATGTCATATGCATTTAAATCTGCCATCTTAGTTTCTGCTATCTCTTTAATTGTTGCTTTAGATATAGTTGCTACAGTTTCATTTTTACCCTTAGTAGCACCCTTTTGTATCTTAGCATACTTCTTTAAAAGAAATGCTGCTGGTGGAGTCTTTAACTTAAAATCGTAAGAACGATCCTCATAAAGAGTTATTTCTACAGGTAGAACATCCCCCATCTTATCTCTAGTTGCATCATTAAACTTCGTACAAAATTCTTGTAAGTTAATTCCAGCAGGTCCCAAAACAGTTCCAACAGGTGGAGCTGGTGTAGCTTTTCCAGCAGGAATTTGTAACTTAATTTTCTTTACTATTTGCTTTGCCACGAAAAACACCTCCTATAAAATATTTTTTCGCGAGTGGTTATAATGATTTTTCCGCTTAATCTCCCACTTTTTTCTCTATATACAAATTTATATAGCGACAATATTTTAACATTATATTTATATAATTGCAATATCAAATTTATGCTTTTTTATCAAAAATGCAAACAAAAAGAAAAAGCTTAGGCCTTTTCAACTTGAGAAATAGTTACATCTACAGGTGTTTCCTGACCAAATAAATCTATTAAAACTGTCAAAGTATTATTATCTTTATCAATTGAACTTACTTTACCATACATATTCTTAAATGGTCCATCTACAACCTTAACCTTATCCTCTTCTTTTAACTCACTACCTATTTCTAATCTACTCATACCCATATTAGCAAGTATTCTATCTATTTCACCAGGCAATAAAGGTACCGGCTTAGCTCCCTTACCAGAAGATCCAATAAAACCAGTTACACCCGGTGTATTACGAACAACATACCATGCCTCATCAGACATAACCATTTCAACTAAAACATAACCAGGAAACATTTTCTTAACTTTCTCCTTAGTTACACCATCCTTAACCTCTACTTCCTTTTGCTCAGGAACAATCACTCTAAATATATTATCTTGCATATTCATTGAATTAATACGCATCTCTAATTTTTCCTTAACCTTATTCTCATGTCCTGAATAAGTATTAACTACATACCATAACTTATTATTTTCCATACTAACCCACCAATACCTTTACATAAGCAATAATTAAATCCAATGCCAAGAAAAATACTGAAAAAAACAACACAAACAAAATCGTAGTAAGCGAATACTTAACCATATTCTTTTTTGTTGGCCATTTAACCTTGCTAATTTCCTTTTTTACATCCTTAAAAAATTCCTTAATCTTTTTCATAAACGCACCCTCTTAAAAAAAACACTTAAAAGTGTCTGACAACTAAATATTACCATACATTAAATATTTAGTCAACTGTAAAAATATATAAATCTATTAATAAAAATACATTAAAAGCACTAGTAAAAAAATAAACCTATACTAGCACTTACCATTTTACAAAAGTTAATAGACAGTTACGTATAACTAATCATCTCTATACTCATTTTAGATTTCTCAAGGATAAGTTTTGTTCTTTACCGTACTCATCTATAAGTAATTAAACCCATAAATACAAACAAATAAAGAGCTAGAAGCGGGAAAAACCGCATTAGTATTCGAAGCATTGTTGTTGTCAGTATTCCCATCACCATTCACATTCCAGACATTGTTAGCATTATCAGGATTAGCATTAGGCGACATAATAAACCTACCCTATAATAAACTAATTACTTAGTTATTACCATTAATATCTTATACAAATAAGATAACTTTAAATATTTCATATAATTATTAATATCATACCTCCTATCAATAATGATATCCAAATTATCAAGTACAATATAATTTATCCCAAATTTATCTAAATATTTTAAATTACATTTACTATAAACATAATTAAATTTAATATATTCAAGTATTTGCATATCT
>UMJX01008919.1_pt1 | contig 20554 bp, 21 predicted proteins | sample 1966131 | NCBI WGS metagenome assembly UMJX01 (sample SAMEA4836162, study PRJEB28245) | human gut metagenome | biome: gut microbiome; material: fecal sample | place: Denmark | collected 2008 | reverse complement strand
TAAGACAAAAATGTCCAATAATAAACGTCCCCAAATCCCCAAATTTGTAACAAAAACTGCCAACTAGAATACTATATATAGAGTATATCATTTAATTTACTCACAAACTAAGAAAGGATGATAACTATGGAATTTGAAAAAAATGTATGTCCTGTAATTGATGTTGAAGGAGTTGTTGCTTCTGGAAAACAATTTGATATTGATATAACATTACCTGAAGATAATCGTTCTGTAATATATGGAATAATAAAAGATGCATATGATGAACCAATTGAAGATGCTGTTGTTAAATTAATAGAAGTTGACAGAGATTGTGGAAAGGAAGAAAGAAAACCTGTATCACACACATTTACAGATAAAAATGGAGAATTCGTTTTTGGACCTTTATGTGCTAATAAATTTTATGAAGTTCAAATTTGGGCTAACAAAGTTAGACATCATAAAATATGCACAACATGCCATCACAAAGGAAAATGCTTAAAAGGGGTAAAAATTGATTGTGATAAAAAAGAACACTTCCCATGTCATGAAAGAGAATGTGAAAAAGATTGCTAATTAGCAATCTTTTTTTACCATCCCATTTTCTTAATCATTTTTTTACCTTGTTTCATCATTTTCTTTTTATTAAAACCGATTGTCTCTCCATACATCATAACTAAACCAGCAGAAACCATGCCTCCTATTATAATTCCTTTTACTAATTTCATATTAATCAACCTCCTAAAACATTTTTTAATTTATCTGTTTTTATAAAATAATTACATTTATCATATTAAACTATTTATTCCTATTTTATAAAACATTTTCATTGTTCTATTTTATTATGTGTATTTTTATTTTTTATATACTGTTTGTAAAAATTGTAAATCTCATGAATTGCCACAAAAAGCAAAAAAATTCCAAAATATTTTCTTAAAAATTTAACTTCACTTTTTCCAGAAACAAATGCTCCAATTACAGAACCTATAATTCCCCAAAATATGATGGCAAATGCAACTTTAAAATCAATATTCTTGTGCTTAATATTCATAATAATAGCTGTAATCGACGTTGGTACAAAAAATATCAAGTTTATGGCTTGTGCTGTATGTTGCTGAACTCCTAAAAAAAGTGTTAATAACAAAATTAAAACAGTTCCTCCACCCATTCCGATTGCTGTTATCATTCCTGAAATAATTCCAATTAATATTTCCACGACTATCCTTTCTTATATTATAAAAATTATAATATTTATAACAATTATAAACTTTATAAATATATGTTACCTTAAATTAAAATCACATTAAAATCTATAATTATTTTTAATTTATAACTTATATAAAATCCACAAATTTATACTATTTATACTAATTTAAAAAATCATATTGTATGAAGCATACAATAAAAATAATATAAAAACCAATTTTAAATACTTATCTGGAATTTTTTTCAATAATTTAGTTCCTAAAAAACCTCCTATTATTCCCCCTATTGCGCATTTCAATCCCATTGATATATTAAAATAATTATCATTATAGTAAAATATAGCAGCCGTAATTACCATTGGTAAAATTATAAAAATAGTAGTTCCTCTTGCCTTTTTTTCATTAAATTTCAAAAAATAAATAAGAGCTGGTAATACTATCATTCCTCCTCCTGTTGAGAAAAGGCCTGTAATAAAGCCAGCACAAATTCCAATAATTGCCTTTTTTAACATTTTCATTACACACATACCTATAATATAAAAATTATATTAGTATTATGTGCATTTTTTTACATATTACTCATCTTTTTATATTACTTGTTTTAACCGTATTATTCATTTCTAAAATTACTTTATCATTTTTATATCACTCTAATATATTTTCCAAAACATTAATTACATATTTTACTTCATCTATATTGTTTTGCTCTCCTAGAGTAATTCTTAAAGAACCGTTGAGCATATTTACTATCTAATCCAATTGCTTTTAATACATGTGATGGTTCTGTTGAGCCAGAATTACATGCCGAACCTGTTGAAGCACATATATTTTGTCTATCTAGTTTTAATAATAACTCTTCACCATCTATATTAGGAAACGAAATATTAATATTTCCAGGAAGTCTATTTTTTAAATCTCCATTTATTTTTATATCACTATATCTAGTGGTAATTTCATTTATAAAATAATTTCTTAATTTCAATAATTTGCAATTATAATTATCTAAATTTTGACTTGCTATTTCTATTGCTTTTCCTAATCCAACTATTCCAGCAACATTTTCTGTTCCAGCTCTTTTATCTCTTTCCTGATGTCCACCGTCCTGAATTTTTTCAAATTCGATACCTTTTTTTATATATAATGCTCCAACGCCCTTTGGCCCATAAAATTTGTGTGCAGACATAGATAATGCATCTATACCTAATTCATTAACATCTATTTTTACATTACCAACAGCCTGAACTGCATCTGTATGAAAAATTATATTTGATTTATGTGCAATTTCAGATATTTCTTTAATTGGTTGAATTGTGCCTATTTCATTATTTGCAAACATTATTGTAATTAATATAGTGTCCTCTCTTATTGAATTTTTTAATTGTTCTAAATTTACCAAGCCTTTTTCATTTACATTTAAATATGTTATCTCATATCCTTCCTTTTCAAGAGTTTTGCAAGTATTTAATACAGCATGATGCTCTATTTTGCTGGTAATAATATGTTTTCCTTTTTCATTATTAGCTTTTGCAATTCCCTTTATTGCAAGATTATCTGACTCACTTCCACATGATGTAAAATATATTTCTTTTTCATCTGCTCCAATTGCTTTAGCTACTCTTGTTCTAGCTGTATCTAAAGCCTTTTTGCTACGTCTACCTATAGAATATATAGATGAAGGATTACCATAATTCATAGAAAAATATGGTATCATTTCATTTAAAACCTCTTCTTTTACAGGTGTTGTAGCTGCATGATCACAATATATTATATTCATTTTCTTAATTCCTTTCTTTTCTTTATTATTATTATATGTAATTTGTTGAAAATATTTCAAAAAAACAGATAAAACACACTATTTTTAATGTGTTTTATCTGTTTATCACATGTAATTCTATATATGCACTTTTAGGAATTAGCTTCAGACCATCTTCTCATTCTAATATTTTTATAAGCATTTAAAATATGTGAATATTTATCATACTCATCTTCCCATACTTGTGCTGGAACTTTTTCAAATGCATTAAACATTTTTTCAGCTTCTGATAAGAATATTATTTGTTCCTGTGAAGACATTTTTTGATATCTTTTTGAAATTTTATATAACATATCTAAATCTTGTGTTGCTTTAATAAAAGTCCAAAAATCCTTTACACTCATTCCATATAATTTAATTTGAACTATTGTATAGCCTACTACTGCTGTTATTATTAGTAATAAAATATATATTATTGTTAATATTACCATATTTACCACCTTCTATCATATATATAAATTATACCATATTTGTAATATTTTTGCAATATTTTTGTAATATTGCTGTAATATATCTGGTTTTGCCGTTTATTTTTAAATCATAAATCTTAGCAATTTAAAATTTTTATACTACATTTACAAAATATATGATATAATACATACTTAAATAACCATATTAATAAATTTAATATTAACAGGAGGTTGTATATATGGAAGAGAGATTTAAATCAACAAAACGTGCTGGAATTTTGGGAGTTTTTGGTAACATATTTTTATTAGTTATAAAGGGAACTATCGGCTTCATATGTAATAGTCAGGCCATGATAGCTGATGCTGCTAATAGTGCAAGCGATATTTTTGCATCACTAATGACTTTTATTGGAAATAAAATTGCGAGTGAGCCTCAAGACGAATCACACAATTTTGGTCATGGAAAAGCTGAATATATTTTCTCTCTATTCATTAGTATCTCAATGATGATTGTAAGTATTAAATTATTATTTGATTCATTTATGTCCTTAATACATAAAAACATTTTTGAATTTTCTTGGTTTCTAGTTCTTGTTTGTGCTATAACAATTATTGTTAAACTTTTTTTATTTTTATACACTAATTCTTTAGCAAAAAAATATAATAATATACTTCTAGAAGCAAATAAAAAGGACCATAGAAATGACTGTATTGTAACAACTTTTACTCTTATTTCAGTATTATTAAGTTTAGTTAATATATATTGGTTTGATGGTGTTGTCGGAATTGGAATTTCTGTTTGGATATTTTATACTGGTGTTAAAATTTTCATAGAAAGCTTTAATATATTAATGGACATTTCTATCGATGCTGAGACTAAAGATATGATTTTAGATTTAATAAAATGTTATGATCAAGTTAAAAATATAAGTAACTTTTCATCATCTCCTGTTGGGTATCAATATTTTATTTCTTTTACTATATATGTTGATGGAAATATGACGACTTTTGAAAGTCATAAGCTTGCTGATGATATTGAGAAACAAATTAGTAAATTAGATAAGGTTTATAGAACTGTAGTTCATGTTGAACCACAAATAATTGAACATACCTAATATAGCATAGGATAACGTTATATATCGCAAAATAACGATGGCTGATTTTTCAGTCATCGTTATTTTTATATTATAATCTAATTATACTTATAATATAATTCTATAATAAATATTATGTGTATAAAACTAAATATTATTTTTTCAAAATTTTAATTATACTATTAATTCAAAACTGATTTTATTATTGCTTCTGAATCTATTCCAAAATATTTCATTAATTCCACTGCATTACCAGATTTTCCAAATGTATCATTTATTCCAAGTCTAGTTACTTTTGCTGGAAATTCTTCTGCTAATACTTCACAAATAGCACTACCTAATCCACCAATTATATTATGATCTTCAACAGTAATTAATTTTTTTGTTTCTTTAGCACATTTTATAATAGTATCTTTATCTATTGGTTTTATTGTATGAATATCAACTACCCTTACATATATTCCCTGCTTTTCTAATTCTTCTTTAGCTTTTAAACTTTCTGATACACATACACCTGTTGCAAAAATTGTGGCATCTTGTCCTTTGCCTATTTGTTTAGCTTTTCCTATTTCAAATTTTTCGTTTTCATCATATATTACTGGAGTTGCAAGTCTTGATAAACGAACATAACAAGGCCCATTCAATTTACTAATTTCTTTTATTATAAATTTAGTTTCAATATCATCACTTGGAGAAAATACTTTTAAATTTGGTAATGTTCTCATCATTGCTATATCCTCAAGCATCTGATGTGTTGCTCCATCTTCACCTACTGTAATTCCTGCATGTGTTGCACAAATTTTAACATTTAAATTTGGATAGCATACACTATTTCTAATTTGGTCATAAGCCCTTCCTGCTGCAAATACTGCAAAAGTACTTGCAAAAGAAATTTTTCCACATGTAGCAAAACCAGCTGCTGTTCCAATCATATCTTGTTCAGCAATTCCCATGTCAAAAAATCTATCTTCAAATTTTTTTGCAAATATTTCTGTTTTTGTTGCTGTTGATAAGTCAGCATCTAATACCACTATATTTTTATTTTCTTCACCTAATTGTTCTAGCATTTCACCATAGCTTTGGCGTGTTGCAATTTTTTTATCAATATTCATATTTTTATTTTACATTAGTATTTTTTACTTTCTATACTAACATATCTCCTTGTATAATGTATTTAGGTTTTTAATAAAGGATTTACCTATAAACCTTGAACTATTTGAACTTTTACTAGTTTTAATAATAATTATTATTTCCTATTTTATTTGAAATTTTGTTGGTTTTAATAATAATTACTTCTTCTTAATTCATTTGAAAACTCCCTGATTTTAATAATAATTGTCTTCTTTTAAATAACTTTGTATACCACTTTTCTCTATTCCAATCATTAATTATATAATCTGGAATATGTAAATTTCCAAATCCCATGCCTAGTTGTATCCCCGGTTTGTTTGTACCATGATAATCACATCCACCACTTTTATATAAATTTCTCTCCTCACAAAGTTCTGAAATATATTTACTTTGCTCATCTGAAAACTTTGTATAATAACATTCTATACCATCTATCTTATAGTTATCTATAATCTCATTTATAAACTGTTCTTTATCTTTTGCCCAATCATATATATACATATGAGCTACAAAAGCCTTACCTTTTGCACTATGTATTATTGATATACATTCTTCTAATGTTGGATAATCTTTTGTTTTATCTATATAAAAATTTGATTCTTTATTGTACAAATAATTGTATCTGAAATTGTCTAAACTCTCCCACATATCTTTAGGACACTTTTGCTCATTTTCAGGATATTTTTTTATTTCTTTATATATTAATAGTGTCGCCCAATCCTTTTCTTTATTCCATTGCAATTCCTCAAAAGGTGTTAATTTTAAGTTTATTTTTTTGCATGCTTCATAAAAATGTTTCAAATACTTTTCTTGTAAAATTGCATGTTTTGGATAATATATTTTTAACATTTTTTTCATTTTTTTAACATTATAATTATACCCTAAAATATCTATCAATCTACCTTTATATCCACACTTTAATTCAATACCTTTAATTATTTTTCCAGTGTATAATTCATTTATTTTTACTTTTTTTAAAATATCATATGCATCACAATTATCATGATCTGTAATAGAAATACAATTTACCCCTATTTCTTGTGCTTTTTTTAGTATATCTTCTACAGAATCTGTTCCATCTGAATTATTTGAATGAATATGCAAATCTATCATTTTTTACTTGTATGATTTTTTATTTAAAATCATATGCTCCTTATAAAATATTTAGGTTTTCTATTTTTAAGGTCTTACCTATAACCTTGTATATATGCACTTTTCAAAATATGTTGTTTTTTATTGTTCTAAGTTTTACTTTGTATACATTCTAATGCTTGTTTTAACTGCTCAGCATTAGGTGCTTTTCCATGCCAAGAAGCATTATCTTCCATAAAAGAGACTCCTTTTCCTTTTATAGTTTTTGCGATTATTGCTGTTGGCACTCCCTTAGTTACTTTTGCTTCATTAAAAGCATCAATAATTTGTTCAATATTGTTACCATCTATTGAAATAACTTTAAATCCAAAACTTTCAAATTTTCGTTCTATATTGTTTAATCCTTTTACCTTTTCAATTTTCCCATCTATTTGTAGATTATTATTATCTACAATAACACATAGATTATCTAATTTATATTTTGATGAAGTCATTGCTGCTTCCCAAACTTGTCCTTCTTCTATTTCACCATCACCTAATAAACAGTAAACTCTATATCCCATGCTATCCATTTTTGATGATAATGCCATTCCATTTGCAACAGATAAACCTTGTCCTAATGAACCACTTGTCATATCTACTCCTGGTACTTTATTCATGTCTGGATGTCCTTGTAGATTTGAATCTATCTTTCTAAATCTTGTTAACTCTTCTTCATCAAAAAATCCTCTTTCGGCTAAAACACTATATAATGCAGGTGAACAATGTCCTTTTGATAATATAAATCTATCTCTTCCATTTGCTCTTGGTTCTTTTGGGTTTATATTCATTTGGTTAAAATATAGTACTGTTAAAATATCTGCACATGATAATGAACCTCCTGGATGACCTGATTGTGCTTCATATACCATTTTAACAATATTTTGCCTAACTTCATTTGCAATTTTTTCTAACGCTTCTACTTTTGTAATTTTCATAATCTCATCAACCTTTCTATACTAAACATATTTTATACTTAATACTTTGTTTTTGCAACACACTTTTTCGAAATATGTTTTATATTTTTCACTAGCATAATGTTTTATATTTTTTGCTAGCATAGCTTTAATTTTCCGCCACATAAACATCTATACTTTTTGAAAAAATCGTGTTGTAACCTTTTTCTATGTATTACTTTTCCACATTTAGTACACTTTATAGTATATTTATAAAAATTCTCTTTTTCATCATATTCTAAATTGCTTTTTTTATAATCTTCTTGTTTATTACCTAATCTTGAAATATTATACCCTAATTTTTGATTAATATATTTTGCATACTTTTTAAACTGTTCTCCATGATTATTACAGTATGGAAAACAATGTATTATTTCATGGATTATAGTATTTTTTATTATTCTATCATCTAACTCCATTACCCATTTACTTATTTCTATTATGTGACTATTATACTTGTTATATTTTACATATCTAGTTCTTCTAGTCTTAGTTCTTTCATCTGGGTCTTGTTGTTTGCAACAACCATACCTCTTATTATTTCTTTTAGATAATTGAATTTCTATTGTTCCTAAAATTTGTGGTGACATATTAAAACCTATAGAAATTAATTCTTGTAAACATTGATTATACAATTTTGCTAATTTTTGTAATTGAATTTGTTGTTCTTTCTGCTTAATTTCTTTACTTAACGTAGTTTTGTTCATTTCTAATTTTTATAATTCTAATAAGTATTTGAATTATTCCTTTCTTTATTAATTTACATTTATATAATTACATAAATTCTGAAATTTTGCAATTAATTTTTATATTATAAATTTGTAAGTGTTTTATTTTATAAAAGACCTTTTTTCATTTGCTTTCTAACCCTTCTTTTGACTAAAAAAGCTACTCATTTCACTAAAAAGCTATTGTATTTAATACAAAAATATTGTATAATAAAAAAGTACATTATAATAATAAAATATTTTTTTAAACATGGGGGTGTATTTGGTTTCGACAATTGTTTAGAAGTATAAATAGCGAGTAGTGGATTCTCGTTGGCCACTTAAATAAACGGGAAAATAAATATAAACGCTGATAAAACAGAATTAGCATACGCTGCCTAATTGCGGCGTCGTCTTATAATAATTGCCCACGGTTATTAATAAGGCGTCAAATTAGTGGGAAACGAAGCTATTTTTTGCTATGAAAATAGTGGGTATTTTATAGCTACTTTAATATAATGTTTGTTTGTTAATGCTATATTAGAGGAATTTTAATAACAAACTGCACTCGGAGAAGTTTATATGGAAGAGCTATTGGACAGGAGTTCGACTCTCCTCACCTCCACCATACTCGTCCCCTGCTTATCCAATTTAATATAAAATTTAAAAGATATACTTAATGAACTGTCCACTTTTTAAGGAACAGTTCATTAATTGTATATCTGTTTTTTATATATTTCCTCCAAAATTATCCAAACCTCTTGATTTTTAACCCAAAATAGTGTATCATATATAAATACGAAACAAATTTTGAAAGGGGAATTAATAATGGCAGAAGTATATATGGCAGGAGATTTTAGAAATGGTACAACATTTGAAATGGATGGAAATGTTTTCAAAGTTGTAGAATTTCAACATGTAAAACCAGGTAAAGGTGCAGCATTTGTTAGAACAAAATTAAAAAATGTTATAAGTGGAGCTGTTTTAGAAAAAACATTTAACCCATCTGAAAAATATCCAGGAGCAGAAATAGAAAAAAGAGAAATGCAATATTTATATAATGATGAAGATTTATACTATTTCATGGATAATGAAACATACGAACAAATGCCTTTAAATAAAGAACAATTAGGAGATGCTTTAAAATACATTAAAGAAAATATGAATGTTAAAATCTTATCATTCAAAGGAAATGTATTTGCAGTAGAACCACCAATGTTCGTAGAATTAGAAGTAACATACACAGAACCAGGATTTGCTGGAAATACAACAACAACATCTGGAAAACCAGCAAAATTAGAAAATGGTTTTGAAATAATAGTACCTTTATTTATTAACATTGGAGATATTGTTAAAATAGATACTAGAACTGGTGATTATATGGAAAGAGTTAACTAATTTTAGTTAACTCCTATTTTTAATAAAATTGCGAATTACTAGTTAATATATGCTTATTAGAAATTTATAAAATTAAAAAGAAAGGATATTGAATTATGTCAGATTTAACCAAAAGATTTCAGAAAATTATGAAAGATATTGAAAATAATATTTCAGATGAAAAACAATTTGAGTACATTAATAAAAAAATAGCAGAAATTTCTATGCTTCATATGGATATAATAGATGAAATGGCTAATATTATAAAAAACAAAATTGAAAATATTGAGAAAGTTCAATCATCAATTGAAAATAAAGTTACTAAAATTGAAACATCTATCGCTGGAATTGAAAGTGATATATATGAAGACAGTTTTGATTTTGAAATTGTATGTCCATATTGTAATAATGAATTTACAGCAGATATAGAATCAAAATCAGATATAAGATGTCCAGAATGTAATAATGTAATTGAATTAGACTGGAATGGAGACGAAACTACAGGATGCCCTGGTAGTTGTTCTAGCTGTGGTTCAAACTGTGGTGGCTCATTTTTAGATGATGATTTAGATGAAGATTTTAACAATCATGACGATGATGATGATATGTAAAAATATTAATATGCTGTAGGATTACTAAATTTAGGATTTAGTAATCCTTTTTTATTTATATATCTTTTCTATTTATATTTTTTTATTTATTTCATTTATATTTTTTTAATTTTTCCCAGTTTCTTTTTAATTTTATCTATTACAATTATTATTATTTATTTTATTGTTACAATCAACAAACCTAAAAAAGAGTAAGTGGATCAATTGTTACATTCTTCTTTTTTATACTTAAATGTAGATGTGATCCAGTAGTAGCTCCATTAGTTGGATTTCCATTTGCATCTTTATACGGATTTCCTGTAAAACCATATACATTTTTAGGTCCTACTTGTGCAATAACTTGACCTTGATATACATATTCTCCAACATGAACTATATAATTAGGTGAAATATGATGGAATGTTACAGTATATTCCTCATTTTGTACAACAACACTATACCCCCCACTTCCCATAAATCCAGTACGTGTAACTATTCCTGATATAACAGAAATTATATTAGTTCCTGCAGGTGCTGGAATATCAATTCCACCATGAAAAGATGTAGCACCGGCGGTTGGACTACTTCTATTACCGAAATATGAACTTATTCTACTATATCCTGGTAATGGCCAATATACATTATTATAAGATAATATTTTTCCATTAAAAAAATTTAAATTTCCATTTTGATTATAATTTTCATTAAAATTTTGATTAACTAAATCATTTGATAAAAATGGTATAAAAAATATACAAATAAAAATAACAAATAATGAAATAACAAGAAAATAATTTTTAGAAATTTTTGAGACATTAAACATAATTGAATAAATTAAAGCTTTTCTCCTTTTTAAATTTAGGTTTTAATACTGGTAAACCTATTAACCTTTATAGTAAGTACTAATCAAAATATAAATAAAATTATTACTACTTTCAATATATAGATTACAAAAGAACTTATTCCCCTCTTTTACAGCGTTATATAAATTATAAATGAACCCCGTACGAATTTAGGTTCATTTATAAAATTTCAACTGCATCAATTATTTTTTGAACGCAAAAAATTTGCTTAAGAAGAAATTTAATACAATAACTAAAACAGTAATTGTTAATTTACTGATTAAATTTGGAATATTTAAAACATTAAATAATAACATAAATCCCAAAAATTCCACAATCATTGTAAATAGTCTTGCTGAGAAAAATTTTAGCATTTCCATAAAAATTTCTTTGAAATTAGATGCTTTAGAATTAAAAACTAATCTTCTATTTGTAATATATGCAAAAACAACAGCTAAAAATATAGCTATTACATTTGAAATATTTTCATTTACATGACAAAATGTAGTTAATACATAAAATGTACCCACATTTACAACAGTTGTTAGTACCCCAAAAACAATGTAAAGAATTACTTCTTTTGTCATAATTTTTTTTATTATAGAATTAATTAATTTGATTATTTTCTGCATAAATTCTCCATTCTTTAATACATATATTTAGGTTTTATTAATTGGATAACCTATAAATCCAATAAATCCAAAAATAACTTTGATACTCCCATACCAAAGTTACTTTTAACTCCTCTTGGGAGCAATATTGGCAGGGGTAGTAGGATTCGAACCCACACAGGCGGTTTTGGAGACCGATGTGCTACCATTGACACTATACCCCTATCTGTTCAACAATATTTATATTAACATATTTATTATATTCGCGCAATAGATTTGTTAAAATTTCCGAAAATAAATTTTTTGCTTTTACCTGTATATATTGCTTTTACTTTACAAATTTGTATTTAGTTTTTAACTTGGCAGATAATTTTCTGTACTACAATTGTGTACTTGACTAACCCAAAAATATATAGTAATATTATATATTATAAAATATATAAGAAACAAATAAAAAAGAATAGGTGGTTTTTAATTAATGTTATGTACAAAATGTAAGAAAAACACAGCAGTTGTTTTTCTAAATAAACTTGATGAATCAGGCAACCAAAAATTAGAGGGGCTTTGCTATGATTGTGCCAAAAGTTTAGGTATAAACCCTTTAGAAACATTAGCAAAACAAGCTAATTTAAATGAAAATGACATAGAAGATATGACAAGACAATTCGAAAACATGTTTAATGATTTATCAGAAAACATGAGTGATGAAGAAATAAATAATTTAATGTCTGGAAATCCAGAAGATTTAGAAAACATGGACTCTAATACATTAGGTTCAATTTTTTCAGGTATATTTGGAACAACCCCAAACCCTACCTCATCTTCTGAATCACAAGCTTCTCAAAATTCAGATAAAACTCAAAAAGTAAAAATTGATAAAAAACAAAATAAGAAGAAGAAGGCTTTAGACACATATGGAACTAATTTAACAATAAAGGCAAAAAATAACCAATTAGATGCTGTAATAGGCCGTGATAGAGAAATTCAAAGGATTGTACAAATTTTAAATAGACGTTCAAAAAACAATCCATGTCTAATAGGTGAACCTGGTGTTGGTAAAACTGCTATTGCTCAAGGTTTAGCAATAAAAATAGCAAATGGAAATGTTCCTGCTAAACTTTTAAATAAAGAAGTTTACCTTTTAGATATGACTGCAGTTGTGGCTGGAACACAATTTAGAGGTCAATTTGAAGCTAGAATGAAATCTATAATAGATGAATGCAAAAATTTGGGTAATATAATTTTAGTTATAGATGAAATTCACAATATAATCGGTGCAGGTGATGCAGAGCATTCTATGAATGCTGCTAATATCTTGAAACCATCATTATCAAATGGTGAAATTCAATTAATTGGTACTACCACTCTAAAAGAATATAGAAAATATATTGAAAAAGATTCTGCTCTTGAAAGAAGATTTCAACCTGTAAAAATTGAAGAGCCTTCTGTTGAAGATTCTATTGAAATATTAAATGGTATAAAAAAATATTACGAAGATTATCATAAAGTAAAAATTTCAAAAGACGTTATAAAAAATACTGTTATAATGTCTGAAAAATATATTCATGATAGATTTTTACCAGATAAAGCTATTGATATTCTAGATGAGGCTTGTTCAAGAATTAATTTAAATAATAAACAATTATATCAATTGGAAGTTTTAAAAAATGAATTAAAAAAAGTCCAAGAAGAAAAAGAAGAGGCTGCTTCTGCAGATTCAACTGAAGATTATCAAAAGGCAGCTGAACTAAAAACTAAAGAATGCCAATTAAATGAACAAATTGATAAACTTAATAAATCAATGAAAACTGTTAGTTTATCTGTTCAAGATATAGCAAATGTAATAGAACATTGGACTAAAATTCCTGTTAAAAAAATTACAGAAGCTGAAACACAAAAACTATTAAATTTGGAAACTAATTTGCATAATAGAGTAATTGGTCAAGATGAAGCTGTAGAAGCTGTTTCAAGAGCAATAAGAAGAAATCGTGCAGGACTTAAAACAACAAAACGTCCACCATCATTTATATTTGTAGGACCTACAGGTGTTGGTAAAACTGAACTTGCTAAATCTCTCGCATATGAAATGTTTGGAAATGAGAACTCAATTATTAGAATAGATATGTCTGAATATATGGAAGGACACTCAACTTCAAAATTAATTGGTTCCCCTCCAGGCTATGTTGGATATGATGATGCTGGTCAACTTACAGAAAAAGTTAAACGTAACCCATACTCTATTATTTTATTAGATGAGATTGAAAAAGCTCATCCAGATGTTTTTAACATATTATTACAAGTTTTAGATGAAGGTAGATTAACAGATTCACAAGGTAACACAGTTAATTTTGAAAATACTATAATAATTATGACATCAAATGCTGGTTCAACATCAAATACTAATTCAATAGGTTTTGGTGCCACATCAGAAGCTAAAAGGAACAAAATTTTAGATAGTTTACGCGAAATATTTAGACCTGAATTTTTAAACAGAATTGATGAAATTGTTGTATTTGAACAATTATCAAAAGAACAACTGCTTCAAATAGTTAATTTAATGCTTTCAGAAACTGCAAAAGTTTTACAAGATAAAGATATTACAATGGAAGTTTCCGCAGAAGCTAAAGAATTCATTTTACAACAAGGAACAGATTTAAAATATGGTGCACGTCCTTTAAGAAGAGCTATTCAAAGATATATTGAAGATGAAATATCTGATTTAATTTTAAAATCAGAACTAAAAAACGGACAAAAAATAACAATAACATTTGACACTAAGTTACATTTTAATGTACAATAGACTTGTATAAATCATAAAAATGGAGGAATTTATATGCTTAAACATGTACCAAACACTTTAACAATAGCACGTTTTATATTAATTCCATTTATACTAACATCTTTAATTAATGATAATTATTTTTTAACATTTATATTATTAACAATTTCTGGATTAACTGATGTTTTAGATGGTTTTCTTGCTAGGAAATTTAATTTAATAACTAACTTTGGAAAATTAATAGATCCATTAGCAGATAAATCTACTCAAATAGCAATCTTAGCCACTTTAGCTTTAAAAAATATTATCCCTATATGGATGATTGTTGTTCTATTTTTAAAGGAATTTCTTATGATTGCAGGAGCATCATTCTTATATGGAAAAGAATTGGTTGTATCAAGTAGATGGTATGGGAAATTAGCTACTGTACTTTTTTATGTAGCAATAGTTTCATCTCTTGCTATAAATTATTTCAATATTAGTTTTAAATTTGATATATATATATATTATTTAGCTTTAATATTTACAATTTTCTCATTATATATGTATTTTCAAGCTTTTTATAAGCAAGGATATTTAAAAAAAGAAAATTTAAAAATTAACAAATAAAAAATTGCCAAAGAGGTTATTCCTCTTTGGCAATTTTTTTATTATTGAAATTATTAATTTTGTTGATTTCCTTGACTTCATTAATTTTATTATTAATGAATATTATAAATTTAAGTGAATTTTAATATTTCTTTATTTTAACCCCCTATTTAGTTATTAATATTTTCACTCAAAATCTTCCAAAAACTTATTTAAATTTTCCTTTCCCACAATCTCAATTCCTTTTTCCAATCTATTTAAATCTTCCTCTGGTAAATATTGGACAGAAATGTCTGTTAACCCTTTAAAAATGTATTCTCCAATATCATTTTTACGATTTATACTAATATATCCATCAGATTCCCTTAATATATAATGTTCTTCACATATTCCCGAATTATTCCTGGAAATTTTAATTTCATTTGCTGTAAATTCGTCTATATTCCACCCTTCATAATACTTTTGCACCTTTTCCTTATTTAAATTAACTATTTCCCTTGGTACAATTGCTCTTACTGTTGTGGTATGACCACATTTTCCAAATTTTTGCGTACTTATTACTTCAGCATTTGGAGAAATTGTTATATCATATGAACTGGTATCTATAGTCTTTTCTTTTTCATTATCAGCTAACACTGCATGGTTTTGTTCTTCTTTCTTTGAGAAATTTGTAAAAGAATTTATTATAAATCCACATATTACTGAAACTACAAATAATGCAATAATCAAAACTACTATTACCCATTTTTTCATAAAATCACCTTGTCCTTTTATCCTATTATTGCACATTTTTAGAAAATTTATACATTTGCAATAATTTGTTACTTGAATTTCTTTATTTTTACTTTCTTACCATCTGTTGTAATTACTATCTCCCCCATTTCATCAGTCCTATAAATTTCTACATCTTTCATTTTTAAATTTTGAATTGTATTATTTGAAGGATGTCCAAATTTGTTATTTTCACCAACTCCTATTATTGCATATTTAGGCTCCACTGCATTCAAAAATTCTAAAGTAGATGATGTTTTAGAACCATGATGTGCCACCTTTAAAACATCTGATTTTAATATATCTAAATTTTCCTTATATTTACTTAAGATTGCCTTTTCAGCTATTTTCTCAATATCACCTGTACATAATATTGAAAAATTTTTATATACAATTTTGCACACTAATGAATTATTATTAATAGAATTTTCATAAATCATATTGTTTTTATAAGGCCATAAAACATCAACATACACATTCTTCTCTATATTTATCCTATCTCCACTTTCCACTATTTTAATATTTATTTTCTTTTCCTTAGCTATTTCTATGAATTTTTCATAATTACGACAAGATTTATATTGCCTACCAATTATTATCGTTTTTACTTTAAGTTTTGTTATTGCATATAATAATCCGCCCACAATGATCTGAATCAAAATGAGAAAAAATCATATAATCTATATTTTTTATTTTTCTATTTAATAAATATGGAACTAATACCTTTTCTCCAACATTATAATCTCCTATCTCGCTTCCACCACCATCTATTAGAATTGTTTTATTAGCTTTTGTTATTATTAAAGTACTATCTCCTTGACCAACATCAATGAAAAATATCTTAAAATTATTATTGTATATTGGGATAAATTTAGCTAAAATTACTACTATGCTAAAAATCACTATTATTCTTTTGCACATTTTATAATTTATATTATTTATAACCTTTGAACGGTAATAGAAAAAATATATAATTGCAATATAATATAACACAACTGTAATAATATTAGGTGTTGTAACTAATACTCTTGTAATCTCAATATTTGATGAAAATATCGCAATATAATTGAAAATTTTTATTAAGATGTTAAGAAATTTTGCAAATGGTATTGCTATTTTTATTGATGCAACTGAAATAATTACAGTTATATACCCTATAAGAAAAATGATTCCTAAAATTGGAGAAATTAATATGTTGGAAAATAAAAATGTTACTGAAAATATATTGAAATTGTATATTAGAATTGGCAATATTAGTATATTTGCCGAAATACTAGTAATTATAAGACTTTTTAATTTTTTCAAATTAGTATTGTGCTTTTTATTTTTATTAATTGTTTCACTTTTGTTGAGCTTTTTATTTTTATTTATTGCTTCACTTTTGTTATGCTTTTTGTTTTTGTTTATTGTTTCACTTTTGTTATGCTTTTTATTTTTATTTGATAATTTATACTTATCAAAATGCAAATCATCTAAATACTCTTCTATTTTTTTGTTAAATAATACTATCCCTAGTGTTCCTAAAAAAGAAAGTTGAAAACCTAAATTCAAAATATTATATGGATTAATTATTAAAATTATAAAACATGATATTGAAATATTATTAATAACATCTGATTTTCTATAAAAGATTTTAGAAGCAATCATTATTGAGCTCATTATTACAGCTCTAATAACAGATGGAGAACCACCTACTAATTGCGCAAAAAATATTAGAAAAACTATAAAAACATACTTGCTCTTTCGTTTATCAAATCTGTTTAATATCCAACTACACCCAACTATTACATATGTTACATGCATTCCAGAAATTGCTAATACATGTGATAAACTTGCATTACTAAATGTTTGTTTCTGAGTATCTTCGATCAAGCTAGAATCTCCTAAAAACAACGCGATTGCAATACTAGCAGTATCACTTGGCAATAATGTTCGTAAATTATTTTTTAATGCATTTCTCAACTTATTTATCCACATATTAGTAACAAAACATGAGTTTTCTTTTAATACCTTTAGTGAATTTACATCTGTTTTACAAATTCCATAAATATTTTTAGTTTTTAAATACTGTGAATAATCAAATCCTTTATAGTTTCTTCTAGTTGTTGCATGTTCAAATAATCCAGATATAAAAATCATATCACCATATTTTAATTTCTTATTTTCTGTATTTTTGTTTTTCTTAATTTTTATTAATAAACATATATTTCTGTAATTTTCTTTTTCATTAATATTATTTATTTTTACTATATAATTATTATAATATTCACTTTCTTTTTCTTCTTCAATAACAGTACCAATAAATTTAATATCTTGTGATATATTACTTTGAAACTTTGCATATTTACTTTCTTTATATTGCATAACAATACAAGAAACTACCATCGGTATTATTGATATAATAATAATGTTTTTAATTTTTTTCAGATTGCATTTATTACTTTTAATTTTCTCTGTTATTATCATTATATTTTTTCTAAGTATAATTACAAAAATTATACTTAATATAACTATTGCTACAATTGTGCTTTTAATAATAAAAGGAGCCATATTTATTTTTAAATATAGCCCCAATAAAATACCAATTATATAACTTACAGTAATAATTAACATCGGTCTTTTACTCAAAAAGCTATCCTCCTTATAATTATTACCCCAAATATATTATTACAAAATTTTCTTATTATAGAATCTTCTTATTATAAAATATTTTTATTATAATATTTTTATTATAATATTTTTATTACAAGATTCTTCTTGCCCCCACATATTTTGATTTATTCCATCTATCTGATAAATTTGAAATTATAACTCCTGTTGTACTATCTGATGCATGGATAAATTTATCATTGCCTATATAAATTCCAACATGACCTACTGTACTACCACCATTAGTAAACACTAAAATGTCTCCTGGTTGTAATTCTCCAGTAACTGCTTTACCTTGTTTTGCTTGAACCCTAGATGAATGACTTAAAGAATAACCAAAATGTTTATATACATACATAGTTAAACCTGAACAATCAAAAGAACTTGGTCCAGCTGCTCCATATACATATCTACAACCTAAAAATTGCTTTGCATATTCTACTATATCATTTCCAGAAACACCTGAAGATGAAACTGGAACACTATTAGATGATGTGGTTTCTTGTTGAGTATTATCATTGTTTGTATTATTATTTGTATTATTAGTAGTATTATTTGTATTTGCATTATTTAGATTTGTGTTTTCATTTGTAGCAGATCTATCAATATCATTACTTCTTGAAGAAACCTCTACTTTTTCATTTGAAAGTAAATCATTTCTTATATATCCTTTACTTCCATCAACTTCAACTTTATACCATCCATTTTCTTCACCAACAACTTTTACCTCTGCATTTATTCCAATTGATGTAACAACTTCTGATGAAGTATTTGATTCACTTCTAACATTTATACCTGATGATTTTGCATACATTGTTTTAGGTGAATAATTGTTTTGGTTGTTGTTATTATTATTGCTATTATTTTCAACATTCTGATTATTATCTTTTGAAACATTTGATGTTGTATTTTGATTATTGTCACTATTATTATTTGTTGTATCTGTATTATCAACATTTACATTTTCTGTAGATAGTTTATCTATTCTTATCCACCCAGAATACTTATTTGTTTGAATATATGCCCATAATCCAGCATTATTTATAAGATTTACATTTTCATCTTTATCAACTTCGCCTATAATTTCTGAAGTTAATAAAGGTAATATAGTTACTTGTGTTTTTTCAGCAATTTTAAATACTTTATTTACTGGTTTTTCTTCTTTTACTTCTTGTTGGTTAGAATTTGCTGATTCACTTGTATTATTATTTTCTTCATTATTTCTGTTAGAATTTTGCTCATTACCATTTGTTTGTTCTGTTGTATTGTTTGCATCGCTGTTATTATTTTCTTGATTTTGTGCACTATTTCCTTCAGAATTATTATTTTCTTTTGTATCTTCATCTGTAGTAATGTATGTTTTACTTACATAACCATTTACTTGTTTAAATGAAATATTGTACCAATCTCCTTGCTCCCCTAAGATTTCCACTTTGTCTTCTAAGCCTAAAATATCTATAACTTCTCCATCTGTTGATGGTGTTTTTCTTATTCTAAGATTAGAAACTGTTGATTTTCCTGTTGTTGCAAAGGTTGGTAATTGAATGAATAATAACAAAGCTATTGTTATTATAAATAATCTAATTGAAATTTTTATATTCCTCATATTTTCTACTCCTTCAATTGCTTATTTCCCTAATAGTATATACTTTTTAGAAAAAAATGTCAATTAATATGGAAAAATAATAAAAAAACATATGAAAAAAATGGCAAATAACAAAGTAGCAAGGTGCTACAAATTTTGTAGCCCTTGCTATTATTGAATTTATTACTCGATTATATCAGCAACAACTCCTGAACCTACTGTTCTACCACCTTCACGGATAGCAAATCTTAGTCCTTTTTCAATAGCTATTGGAGTGATTAATTCGATAGTCATATCGATGTTATCACCTGGCATAACCATTTCTGTTCCAGCTGG
>UMJX01028085.1_pt1 | contig 20668 bp, 18 predicted proteins | sample 1966131 | NCBI WGS metagenome assembly UMJX01 (sample SAMEA4836162, study PRJEB28245) | human gut metagenome | biome: gut microbiome; material: fecal sample | place: Denmark | collected 2008 | reverse complement strand
AAGAAACGGAATTTTAATATATTTTATTTTGCCGGTTATCTCTAAGGCACACATATATAAATACAAAAATAGCACCAAATGCTACATAATAAAGCATTTAGTGCTATTATACCTACTTAATCACTATTCCCAATAACCTCGAAAGTTCCACAGCCTGATACTCATCAACTATCACGCCTTGTAAATCTTGTGGCATAACAACCAATCCTGTAATATCACATGTTGTAAAATCTATATCTTTTAGGTTAGTTCTAAACATTTGAATTCCTATTAAGTTTGAATACTTAAATTCAACATTTTTGAATACAGCTTCTTGTATACTTGCATTTGATAATTTTGACGAATGAAAACACACATCTCTAAAATGTGACAATGACATATTAGAATATGATAAATTACTTCCATCAAAAAATGTATTATACATGTGTGAGTTTGTAAAGTTACATCCTACTAATTTACAATTTTTAAATACAACTCTTACAAAATTACATTCTCTAAAATCTGTATTTGAAAAATCACAATTATCAAATACTACATCTGTAAATGATACTTGATTAAATTTTGCATTTAGACATATAGAAGCGGAAAATTCACATGTATTGAATTCCAAATTACTTGTATCTATATGTGCTTCATAACATCCTCTAAATCTACATCCTTGTATGTCTAATTCATTTTTCTGTGCTTCTATTATAAGTCTTTCTATGTTATTACATTCTAATAATTCTGCTATTTCTATTCCAGGTATCTCCATATTTTCCTTTTTCCTCCAAACTTATAGTTAGTCTTATGTGATTTGTTTAAACTTACATTTATACAATATTATATTGTATATTTTATATTAAAATATAACTTCTTATTTTAGTCAAGTTTTTTTTGATTTTTTTGTATATATTTATTATTTTTTCGCATAATAATTTTGAACGAATGGAGGTGTTCTTTATGTCAGAAAAAAATAATAAAAATCAAAATAAGAATAATAATAAAAACAATCAAAATAACAATAAAAATAACCAAAATAATAAAAATTGTGACTAATTTGATATTTTCAATTAATGTTGACTATAATAATAAAAATTTTGTATTGTAATTGTTTTATTTTTGTAGAATATAAAAAACGAAAATTTAAAAAACTAACAGTTTTAAGGAATCCTTAACATGTATTTTTAAATTTTCGTTTTTTATCTAATTCCTTCATTCTTTCAAAAATTTTTTTAGGAATTTTCCTGTGTAACTTCTTTCATTTTTACAGATTTGTTCTGGGGTACCAATTGCTATAACTTCTCCCCCATTTTCTCCGCCTTCTGGACCTAAGTCTATTATGTGGTCACAAGTTTTTATTAGGTCTAAATTGTGTTCTATAACTACTATTGTGTTTCCTGTATCTACTAGTCTTTGAAGTATATCTACCAAGCGATGAACATCTGCTATATGAAGTCCTGTTGTAGGTTCATCTAAAATATATAATGTTTTTCCGGTTGCTCTTTTAGATAATTCTGTAGCTAATTTTACACGTTGAGCTTCACCACCAGATAGTGTTGTTGATGGTTGTCCAAGTTTTATATATCCTAATCCAACATCATATAACGTTTGTATTTTTTGTTTTATTTTTGGTATATTTTTAAAGAATTCTAAAGCTTCTTCTACTGTCATATCTAATACATCTGCTATTGTTTTATCTTTATATTTTACTTCTAGAGTTTCATGGTTATAACGTTTTCCTTTGCATACTTCGCATGGCACATATATATCTGGTAAAAAGTGCATTTCAATTTTTATAACACCATCTCCAGAACAACTTTCACATCTTCCACCTGAAACATTAAAACTAAATCTTCCTTTTTGATATCCACGTAATTTAGCTTCATTAGTTCCTGCAAATAAGTCCCTTATTATATCGAAAACACCTGTATATGTTGCGGGATTTGAACGTGGGGTTCTTCCTATTGGTGATTGATCTATATTTATTATTTTATCTATATTTTCCAATCCTTTTATTTTATTACATTTACCTGGTTTTTCATTAGAACCATTTAAATCTCTAGCTATTGTTTTATACAGTACTTCATTTATTAAAGTACTTTTACCTGAACCTGATACACCTGTAACACAATTGAATACTCCTAATGGAATTTTTACAGTAACATTTTTTAAATTGTGTTCTGTGGCTCCAATTATTTCTATACATTTTCCTTTTACAGGTTTTCTTCTTTTTTCAGGAACTTTAATTTGCTTTTTACCACTTAAATATTGGCCAGTTATAGAGTCTGAAATTAATTTTATTTCTTCTGCAGTTCCTTGTGCCATAACTTTACCACCATGAACACCAGCGCCTGGACCTATATCTATAATTTGATCTGCAGCATACATTGTATCTTCATCATGTTCTACTACTAATACGGAATTTCCTAAATCTCTTAGTTTTTTCAAAGTTGCAATTAGTTTTTCATTATCTCTTTGATGTAATCCAATACTTGGTTCATCTAAAATATACAATACACCTGTTAAACCTGCACCTATTTGTGTTGCCAAACGTATTCTTTGGGCTTCACCACCAGATAATGTACCTGCACTTCTTGATAATGTTAAATATTCTAAACCTACATCAATTAAAAATTGAAGTCTTTTATGCATTTCTTTTAAAATTTGATCAGAAATCATAGCCTCTTTTTTTGATAATTGTAAATTTGATAAATACTCTTTAATTTTATTTATTGGCATATCTGTTAGTTCGTTTATGTTTTTATTCCCAACTTTTACAGATAATACTTCTTTTTTTAATCTTGCACCATTACATTCATCACAATCACTATTACTCATATACATCTCATAAAAATCACGCATTCCTTGTGATTTAGTTTCATTGTAACGTCTTTCAAGTGTTGGAATAACGCCTTCAAAGCTTTGAGTAAATTTACGAGTACCTGTAGCAGATTGAAATTCAAAATCTATTTTTTCGTCACCTGTTCCGTATAAAATTTTTTCCATAAATGAACGAGGTAAATCTTTTATTGGTTTACGTATATCTACACCATAATGTTTAGCAATACTTTCAAAATACATTTTTGCCATAGTATCGCCTTTTTTCATAGTACTTGCACCAAATGCTTTAACTCCATCATATAATGTTTTAGTTTTATCTGGAATAATTAAATCTTCATCCATTTTCATTAAATAACCTATACCTGTACATTTTGAACATGCACCAAATGGATTGTTAAATGAAAATAGACTTGGTGTCAATTCAGGAAAACTAAACCCACAATCAGGACACGCATAATTTTGGCTAAATAACATTTGTGCTGAATCTTCATCTGAACTTATTATATTAGCTGTTTTTACTATATTAGAAAGATTTTTTATAGATTCATTTGGTATATAAGCTACATCAATTGCAACTAAATTATCTGCATGTTTTAATGCAAGTTCTACAGATTCTGCTAATCTGCTTCTTATGTCAGGTTTTATAATTAATCTATCTATTATTAATTCTATATTATGTTTTTTCTTTTTATCAATAGAAATTTCATCAGACAATTCTATTGGTTCACCATCAATTCTAGCACGTGTAAAACCCTGTTTTTGAAAGTTTTGAAGAAGTTTTACATATTCGCCTTTTCTATTTCTTACAACAGGAGCTAAAACTTGAATTTTTGTTCCTTCAGGTAAAGACATTATTGTTTCCAATATTTGATCTATTGATTGTTTTTCTATTTTTTTACCACAATGAGGACAATATGGAACACCAATTCTTGCATATAATAAACGAATATAATCGTATATTTCTGTTACAGTTCCTACTGTAGAACGTGGGTTTTTTGATGTAGTTTTTTGATCTATTGAAATTGCTGGTGATAAACCATCTATTGATTCAACATTAGGTTTTTCCATTAGTCCTAAGAATTGTCTTGCATATGATGATAAGCTTTCTACATATCTTCTTTGCCCTTCTGCATATAAAGTATCAAATGCGAGTGAAGATTTTCCTGAACCTGATAAACCTGTTATTACTACTAATTTGTCTCTTGGTATTTCTAAATTTATATTTTTTAAATTATGCTCTTTTGCTCCTTTAATTATTATTTTATCATTCATTTTTTATATTTCCCCCTTGCACAATTTATTTTAGTATTAGTATCTGTTTATATAATTGTTATTATAACATATTTTTTTATAAATGTGTATATGTTTTTAGTAGATAAGTTTACTTAATCAGTTGTGATTTGTATTATTTTTAATAGTAGAAACTTATTGTACGACTTGCTTTACATAATTCAAAAATAACCTTTTTGGCTGTCAACCTATTATGTAATTATGTGCTGTTATTATTTTTCTTTTATTACAATATGTCCAATAATACCTGATATTATTGGACATATTGTTTACATATTTCCTAAATAATCCTATTGGCGTAAACTTGTTATGTTTTGTTGTAGCTTATATATCATACTTTCCTCTGTATAAAGCAATATAACTTAATACTTTTACCTCCCTTGTTTTAGTATGGTTATAATTCATAGTTAAACTGCTCTATTCTATATTAAACAAAAATATAGAGCAAATAATTTTACAACAACTTATATAGCAGTTATAAAATTTTTACTCTATATTTCTGATAATGTTATTGTATATACTATTAGTACATACATTTTAACCTGTTTTAATCTCCTGTTCTTTCTGGATTATACATATACGTATTGTCTCTAGCTAAAACAATGGTATTTGTATAATTTGTTGGTATACTTATTCCTTTTATTTGTTCGTATTGTTCTCCTAAAAAATCTCTAACTATAGAAAACTCATCTTCTAAGTTTATTTTATAGAGATTTAATATCTGAAAACCCTCATGAGAATAAAACTTCACAGCTCTTCGAAATAGCTCTTTTCCTTCTTGTGCAGGTGGTGCTATTTTAGGAAGGTATAATAGTCTTTCTCCATGTCTATACCTTAACAGTATTGCTGAAAATTCGGTTTGCAGAATATATTCTGGGTCTGTAATTTCCAGAATATTTCTTTTATATACATCTTTCAAAATGTTGTATGCTAACCGTTCATGTCCTTTTGCTTCTGTGGAATAGTACTTTCCATTTGGAAATAAAAAACCTGCGCCTAACGGAAACATATTCATGTTATCCATTATCATCTGCTCCTTTCATTGATATATTGATATATGTTTGTATTTTATATTTTATATATTCATATGTCAATAAGATTTTTCAATATTTTAGGTCTAAGACATGAAATATTTTTTCATGTCTTAGACCTGTCAATATTTTCTAATACAAATTATAACATTTCCCTTATCTGATCTTCTCTATTTTTAGTACTTAATAAAGTAACAGGCACATCTAGTACCGTTTTACATCCTCTTTCACCTTTATTATACATTTTACAAGCAGCTCTTGCATATGAAATTAATACTGATGCTGTAAATTCTGGATTTGATTCTAGTTTTAATGAATATTCCATTACTTGATTTGTTGATATTCCTGTATTTCCGCTTCTTATTACAAATCCTCCATGTGGCATTTTACTATGATTTTTTTGCAATTCTTCTTCGGTTATAAAATTTACTGTTGTATTATAATCTGCAAAATAATTTGGCATATTTATAATTTCTTTTTCTATTTTTTCTTTTTCTGCTCCATCTTCTGCCACTACATAACATACTCTATAATGTTTTTGTCTTATAGTTAGTTCAGGTTGTTTACCGCTTCTAGCTAATTCAACAGCTTCATCATATGGTATTGTATATTGTTTTGCATCTTTTACTCCTTCAATTCTCCTTATAGCATCTGAATGCCCCTGGCTTACTCCTTCTCCCCAAAATGTATATGTTTTTCCATTAGGTAATATTGCATTCATATATGCTCTGTTAATTGAAAATAATCCTGGATCCCAGCCTACTGATATAATAGAAATATGTTGTTTATCTGGTGTATTTTCTGCTAAATCTGCATTATTAACATTATTGTAATATTCAGGTATTTTTGCATGTGTGTCAAAACTATCTATTGTATTAAACATTTTTGCAAACTGTGGACCTTGTATAGGTAAGTCTGTAGCAGAACCTCCACATAAAATTACAACATCTATTTTGTTTTTCCATTTTTCTATCTCATTAATCTGTATAACAGGAACATTTGACTTTGTTTTTATATTTGCTCTTCTTGAAATTATACAAACCAATTCCATATCTTCATTTTTTGTAATTTCGCTTTCTACACCTTTCCCTAAATTGCCATATCCACATATAGCTACTTTATATCTTTTATTTGGTGTTTTGTTTTCCATAACTATACCTCCTTGTAAAAAAAGGGACGTTTTAGTTTTCCTTCTTTGTATACATAATTTAATTTATGGTATTGCATAGTATTGCAATGTTTATTCATCTATAATACCTATTTATTCTGTCAATTCTTTAATTTTATCACGTAATTCAGCAGCTTTTTCAAATTCCATTTTAGCAGCATGTTCTAACATTTCATCTGTTAATTTATTTATTAATTCTTCAATTGTTGTATTACTATCTAATTTATATTCTTCTTGTGTTTCTTCTATTACACTTGCTTTTATAGTATCACGTATTGATTTTTTTATAGTTTGAGGTGTTATTCCGTGTTCTTCGTTGTATTTCATTTGAATTTTACGTCTTCTGTTTGTTTCAGTAATTGCCTTTTCCATTGAATCTGTTAATTCATCAGCATACATTATAACCCTACCATCTGTATTTCTTGCGGCACGTCCAATTGTTTGTATTAATGAACGTTCTGAACGTAGGAAACCTTCTTTATCTGCATCTAATATTGCTACTAGCGAAACTTCTGGTATATCTAACCCTTCTCTTAACAAGTTTATTCCTACTAATACATCAAATTCACCTTTACGTAAATCATGTATTATTTCCATTCTTTCAAGAGCTTTTATATCTGAATGCATATAACGTACTTTTATATCTATACTTGATAGATACGAGGTTAAGTCCTCAGCCATTTTTTTAGTTAAAGTAGTAACTAATACTCTCTCCCCTTTTTCAACTGTTAAACGAATTTGTGTTATTAAATCATCTATTTGATTTGTTACTGGTTTTACTTCTATTTTCGGATCTAATAAACCTGTTGGACGAATTACTTGCTCTACAACATTTCCTTTTGAATGTTCTTTTTCGTAATCTGCAGGTGTTGCACTAACAAATACTACTTGATTTATTCTTTGTTCAAATTCGTTAAAAGTTAAAGGTCTATTATCAAATGCTGATGGTAATCTAAAACCATAATTTACTAATGATTCTTTTCTTGCTCTATCACCATTGTACATAGCTCGTACTTGTGGTATTGTGGCATGAGATTCATCTATTAATAATAAAAAGTCTTTAGGAAAATAATCAAATAATGTGTATGGTGGACTTCCTTCCGGTCTACCACTTATATGTCTTGAATAATTTTCTATTCCTTGACAAAAACCTGTTTCTCTCATCATTTCCATATCGAAATTGGTACGTTCTTCTATTCTTTGTGCCTCAATTAATTTCCCTTGTGACTTAAAAAACTCTACTCTTTTATTTTTCTCTTCTTCAATTGTTATTAATGCTTTATCTAATTTTTCTCTACTTGTAACATATTGAGATGCTGGTGGAATTAATACATGACTTCTTAAACCTGTTGCTTTACCTGTTAATGGATTAATTTCATGTATTTTTTCAATTTCATCACCCCAAAACTCAATTCGTAATGCTGACTCACTTTGTGATGATGGATATATTTCAAGTACATCTCCTTTTGCTCTAAAAGTTCCTCTTTTGAAATCTAATTCATTTCTAGAGTATTGCATTGATACTAATTTTCTCATTACATCATCTCTTGATTTTTGCATGTTTGGGCGAAGTGATAACATCATTTCTTGGTAATCTATTGGGTCACCTAAACCATATATGCATGATACAGAAGCTACTATAATTACGTCTTTTTTTTCAAATAATGCTAATGTTGCAGAATGACGTAATTTATCTATTTCATCATTTATTGATGAGTCTTTTTCTATATATGTATCTGATGCTGGAATATAACTTTCTGGCTGGTAATAATCATAATATGACACAAAATACTCAACATTGTTCTCTGGGAAGAATTCTTTGAATTCCGAATACAACTGACCGTGCTAAAGTTTTGTTATGGGCAAGTACCAGTGTTGGCTTCTGTACTTTTTGTATAATATTTGCCATTGTGAAGGTTTTCCCTGAACCCGTAACTCCTAGAAGTGTCTGGAATTTCTTGCTTTCTTTAATTCCTTTTGATAAGTATTCAATTGCTTGTGGTTGGTCTCCTGTTGGCTTATAATCTGAATGTAACCTAAACATGTTTTCACTTCCTTTTTTGTTTACATTTCAAGCCTTTTGGCTATTTTTTAGTTATGATTACTATTCGCCAAAATTCGTAAAATTTAAAAAATCTCTGAACTTTGGAGCTAACTCAAAATCACCATTTTTTTGCCATTTTACGAATTGGGTCACATTTTTATATTTTTTAATGTACGCAATGCTATATAACACTAAGTATTGTTAGATAACATTAAACATTATTTTCTTTTAAAAAACTAAATAAAGTATAACACATTTTTTTACATTTCACAATATCCAATCACATTGCAAGTTCTTGCGTATGTGTCAAGTAAAAGTAGACAATTATATTTATCATTTTCTATAATTCATAGTTACTATTTTACATTTTCTATAAATATTTAACCAATGTATATTCTTTATCTTCATTTAACTCTTTTTTACCATTTAAATAATCATAACCTAATTTACGATACATTCTGTTCATTATATGTTACAGTTATTGTTCCATTGTATTACAATATAGTACACTATACCCCCATCAATTGTTGCTTTATTTTCACTGTTTACCATACTACTATAAATCCGGAGCCCTCAAAATCTTTTTAGTATTCATTCCCCAAGCCAATTTACAAGGAGCCTCAGTTTCAAGCATATTTTTACTTCCAGCATCATACTGTCTACCACGACCGCCATATATTGCAATATGACCATTGTAGCATAATATGTCACCTGGCATAATTTCATCTTTAGCCACTTCTTTCCAACCTTTTTTAGTTAAATATCTAATCAAATTATTTGCACCATTTAAATAATTATCAATATGCTCTTGTTTAGTTAAATATCCAGTTTCCTGAAGTACCCAAGAAACATAAGTCGCACAGCAAGTATTATGATATGCTGTTTTAGATAATTCAAAAGTAGCATTTAACCCACAATTTCCATCATGGTTGCATCTATAATCATATGTACAATATCCATAATTATTTTCTCTCATATAATCATGGATTTCTTTTGCTTTTATAGAAATTTTGTTATCTATTACAGGTTCATTTTCTAGATTATTTAAATTTATTTGAATTTTATTATTTATTAAAATTATGCCAATTATAACTACAGATATTATTAAATACGCTATTATAAATATTTTAATTTTTTTCATTTATATCCTCGTATAATGAACATATAACATTATACGAACTCCTTTCTTTAAAATTTTTACTTTTTTGTTATAATGTTTTTATAGACTCTGTGGACTAGTTTCTATCCATATCGCTTGACGATTTCCTTTGGAGGCTCTAGCCACAGATGTTTGTTTATTTGTTAATTAGTTAGATAACGCATGACGTTTTATTTAGAACGAGGCTACATTCAACAAACATTTTGTGGATCACATTGTCTAAATTTTATTTAAAAAGGAGTACCCCTTATGATTTATGTTGGTATCGATGTTGCAAAGGATAAACACGATTGCTTTGCAATGAACTCTGATGGAGAAATTTTGATTGAAAAATTGATTGTTCAAAACAATTTTGATGGTTTCAATTCTTTATTCAATTCTCTTTCTCAATTTAATGAAAGTCTTGAAAATATTAAAGTAGGACTTGAAGCTACTGGTCACTACAGCAATAACATTCTTAACTTTCTGACCTCAAAAGGATTTAATGTCTACGTCATTAATCCACTACAAACTAATCTTTACAGAAAAGGTCAAAGCCTTAGAAAGACCAAAACAGATAAGTTAGACGCTCGTTTTATTGCTACAATGCTTATCACAGATAACTTAAAGCCCTACTCTAATTTATCTTATCACATTTCTGAATTAAAGTCACTAGTTAGACACAGATTTCGTTTAATTCAAGAACGTTCAAAATTCAAAACATCTCTTTCTAGGCTTGTTACTCTTGTGTTTCCGGAACTCGAGAAAATTGTTTGGTCTATTTCTCAAACTTCTGTGCTGTATCTTCTTAACGAATTACCTTCTGCTAAAGATATATCTGAATGTAATTTAAAACATCTTACATCTCTTTTAGAAAAATATTCTAAAGGGAAATATAGTAAAGCTAAAGCTATTGAAATTCGTGAACTTGCTAGAATATCAATTGGCACTAATAGTCGTTCTTTATCTTTTGAATTAAGACAAGTTATTCAAACTATTTTGTTTTTACAAACTCAAATTGATGATATTGATAAGGAACTTAAAACAATAGTTGACGAACTTGATAGTCCAATAATGTCTATTCCAGGTATTTCTTATGTTTCTGCTGCTTTTATATTAGCTGAAATTGGTGATATAAATAACTTTGATTCACCTGCTAAATTACAAGCCTTTGCAGGACTTGATCCATCTACATATCAATCTGGAAAATATACTGCTACTCATTCAGTAATGGTAAAACGTGGTTCTAAATATCTACGTTGGGCCTTACTTAATGCTACAAGACTTGTTTGTATGCGTGATAAAACATTTAATGATTACAAAAATTCTAAGCTAGCTGAAGGTAAGCATTATTTTGTAGCACTTAGTCATACTTCTAAAAAATTAATTAGCGTTATTTATTATTTATTAAAAACAAATAAATCTTATCAACTTCCAAAAGTAGCTTAGTTGATAGTGTTTCATACCTTTTTAAAAGCATTTTTCCAAATGCTTATTTGTCATGCATTTTTTCAATGTACTAATTTTTTTTGATTTTTTGAGAAAAACTATTGACATTCATATAGTTAGTCTCCAACTCGTATAATATATTTACAATCAATTTTATAAGTTATTTTTACATTAAATAAATGATTGTAAAAGAAAATTTAATGTAAAGTAGTAAAGGATTTCTTTATTTACATAATATGATACAATATTATTATATAAATATGGTAAAAGGTTTATTCTTTTTCTCCATGTTGCACTATTATTGGTGACTTCACTTGATAGACTGTTTCCTTACTCTTAGTATTAACTTCAGACCCAGATGTTGTTCAAGTTTGAAGATACATTCGTAGCAGATGGCTTTAATCTTCTTACTTAGTTCTGATTTGTGCGAGGTTGTTGATGTGCTAATTGATAAGGACAATCCTTTACTAGTTTATATATTAAAGAATTGAAAGGTGGTGATTTTATTGGATAAAGATAAACTTCAATCAACTCTTTTTGTTGGTATTGATGTTAGTTCTAACTCTAACTATGCTTTTGCTATGGATTTTTTCGGCACTAAATTTTTATCTTTTTCTTTTTCTAACAATCAGCCTGGTTCAAATGTTTTGATTAACAATGTTTCTAATTGTCTCAAACAAAACAATTTCAAGTATGTTGTTTTTGATATGGAATCTACTTCTTTTTACAGTTTTCATTTATGTTGCATACTCGCTTCTTCTATTGAACTGGCTGAATTTAAGCCTTTAGTGTATTGCTTAAATCCTAAAGTTATCAAAGCTTACAGAGAATCGTTTGTACGTTTAGATAAAACTGATCTTTTGGATGCTAGAGTTATTTGTGACTATGCTCGTGTTGGCAAAATTACTTCTAAGCCGTTTAATGCTTCTACTTTCTTAGCTCTGCAACGTTTAACCAGACAACGCCTTCACGTAGTAGAGTGTCTAACTAGAGAAAAACAATATATTTTAAACAATATTTTTCTCAAATTTAGTGAGCTTGCTGTTGCTGAAAAGTCTGACCAACCATTTTCAGATAAATTTGGTACTACTGCTGTTTCAGTTATCACAGATTTTTATTCTCCTGATGAAATAGCTAATATGCCTTTATCTGACTTGATTGACTACCTTAATACTAAAGGTAAGAATCGTTTTACAGATACTGAAAATACTGCCAAACTTTTACAAAAAGCAGCTCGTGATTCTTACAGGCTTGATAAAGCTTTGTATGAACCAATAAACCTAGCTATTGCTACTTCTTTTAATTCAATTTTTCTTTATGAAAAACAATTAAAAGAACTAGATAAAGCTATTTTAAAGACTGTTAAAGGTCTTCACAGTAACGAATACGATTGTCTTCTTTCCATCAAGGGAATTGGTCCTGTTTATGCTGCTGGCATAATCTCTGAGATTGGCTTTATTTCACGTTTCCGTCGTGAAGAATATCTAGCCAGTTTCGCTGGACTTACTTAGGGAAAGAAGCAATCTGGAAAACATACCTCTGATATTACAAACTTAACTAAAAGTGGTAATAAATATCTTCGTTACTATTTACTTGAAGCTGTTAACTCTGTTATTATGCGTGAAAATTCAGAATATTCTGAGTTCTATCACAAAAAATTTTCAGAAGTTACCAAGTTTCAAAGAAAAAGAGCACTCGCACTTACTGCTAGAAAATTTGTAAGATTGATTTTTTCTATGCTACAGAAAAATCAACTTTACATCAATCCTGATGAAATGGTTAAGTTAACGTAATTCTATATACGCCATTGTAGCCACTTCCAGAATTCACCTGTCAAAAAAATTGATTTTCTGGAGGTTTATTAATTGTGCTCTTTTTATATTATCAATGTACAAAAAAATTAAAAATGTTTTAAATTTTCTATTGACATTTTACCAGATGTCTTTTATTACTTACCACTATATATCAGTAGCAATCCAAATATATAAGACACTATTAAAATTTTTACTTTCCAAATCTTCTTTTCTAATCACCTATACTATAATTCTCCATAAAACCATAATTCTGTTTCATATTTAAAATCATCATCATTTAATGTTTCTTTAAATCCTATTTCTTTTAAATTGGTTTGAATATTTAATCTTCGTTTCAATGATTTCTTTAAATCTAATCTTTCCCAAGTTTGATATGAACCTTCTCTTTTCAAAAAATCATTATAATATTCTTCATCGTAAAATAATATAATTCTGGAATTACTCATTTCTTTAGTCTCTATTATACCTACTATTTTACAAAATATTTTATTATCTTTATTTTTAATAAGTTCTTCTGTTATTTCGAGCTATTTAATTATGAATTTTCTCTTAATATTATTGGGAGATATATTTAAAAAATTGTTACTAGGTACCACAAATTCTTCATACATATTATTTTTCTTTACTGGCTCAAATAAATCTATTTTTTTAAATAACAAATTAAGCTTTCCATAAACTCATCTTTGTTTTTTCATTTTTACAGTTTCTCCTCTTCTTAAAGCATTAATATTTACACCAAGTTTCCAAATTAATATAATAAGGATTTACTAAATTGCTTTCATTAGTATCATTTTTTTGCTCAATTGAATACAACTTGATATAACTGCCTAATTTATTTTCAATATTTTATATTTCTATTGTGTTATTCTCTTTATCAGCCATTTTATTTATTCCATTTAATGTGACTGTAAATTTATTACTTATTATAATTTGATATAACTTTTTAAAGATTTCATATATATATGATAGTTTTAATCTTCCTCCAATTAAATATTCTCCATTTTCTATTCCTGTTTCTGATGCTGTTAATTGTGTTTTTTGATCTATATATCTTTTTTGATAATGTCCTTTCTTGTTATAATAATCAATTTCATGTTCTGCCATATTCCTTAAATCTAGAATATCTTTTTTATTGGATAACTCTGTATATATTTCATTCGTTTCTTCTATATATACATTTAAAATCCATAGCCAATCTATCGCATTTTTTATTGAAATTTTAAGAAAATGATCATCTCCAATTCTAGACATATTATATTTCCATTTATCATCTTCTTTATCTTCATTCTCTATATTTATGCATTCTTGATTTATTCTTTCAACCTGTTTAAGTACGCAGAATGACCATATTTCAACTTTTTGTCTAGCAATAATGAACTCATCCATTTTTCTTTCCCCCTATGCAAACATTTCAGCATTTCTGTTTATTTCTTCAATATCCTCTCTTATTTGCTTAAATGTTCCTATATTATCTTCAAACACTTCTGAAACAGCTCCTAATGAACTAAATGGATCTTCTTTAAACACCTCTAAACTAATAGTTCCATTTTTTATTACATAGTCTATAAGTAATTTTACAAATTGTATTTGTTTACTATTTAATCTATTATCATTTATATATTTTGAAAATATTTCATTTGCTATTTCACTATCTAAACCCACAATATTTCTCACAACTTGTATCACGTTTTTATTTTCAAAAGCCTCAACAAATTCACTATTGTTGCCTAATTCTTCAAACATAATTCTTTCAAGATCTTTTTTCTCTGCATCATTTAGTTTTTGATTATGTTTTATTTTATATATAATCAAATTGTCTAAATTTCCATTTAAGAATTTTGTAACTTTTCTTTTATAATTTGAATAATCTCCTGTAGGTGTTAAAATATATTGCTCTGATTCTTCTTCAACAGTTAAAGTGTCTTCTATATCTATACTCCAAATTTTTCTTGGTGGGTTATCTATAAATTTGATTAATTCTCTTAATTCTATCCTAATTTTTTCTATATCAAAAAAATCTGCTCTTTGCATATATTCAATATCTGATGCTTTTTCAATAAGATCTTTTTGAGCTACTATCTGTGGTATAGTTCCCAGCTTTTTCAAATCTTCCATAAGTTCTGATATTATCATAATCTGTCTATTAATATTTCTACATTTTATTCTGCCTACTTGTACTCCATAAATTAAATTATCAAATCTTTTAGCATATTCATCTTTATCCTCACTTATAAATATATTTATTATATTTTCTTTTATCTCTGTATATGAAATATTATCTATATGTTGCCATTTATCTCTATTAGAATATTTTTCTACATATACCATTTTATTTTTAACAATGAAACTATCTCTATTTAATTCACTTATCTTATTTACAAATTCATCAACTAAACTTTCTCGATAATTTTTATATTTTTCTTCTGCTTGATAATCCATACTTTCAAGTTCTACAATTAAATCCAATTTTAAATTATAAATCTTTTCAGTTAATGATTGAACTGTTAGACTTTCTATTCCTCTCTCATTTTCTTCAAAAAATCCAAAATTTCTACAACAATCAAATATATAAAATTGTTGCTTATCTATTCCTTCTCCGAAAAGATTTTTGCATAATCTTGTCCCTCTACCTATCATTTGCCAAAATTTTATTTTTGACTTTACAGGTTTAAAAAATACTAAATTTAGTACCTCAGGAACATCTATACCTGTATCAAGCATATCAACTGAAACAGCAATTTGAGGTAATTTTTCAGGAACTTCAAATTTTTCTATTACTGTACTTGCGAAATTCACCTGATTATCTATAACTCTTGCAAATTCGCCATTATATTTAGGATATAGCGAATTAAATACTTTTACAATTTCCTCAGCGTGTCTATGATTTTTAGCAAAAATTATTGTTTTTCCTAGCTTATCTCCGCCTTCAACTTTCAAGCCCTTCTGCATCAATGTTTCTAATATAAGTTTTATAGTATCCCTATTAAATAGCCATGAATTTATTGCTGTAGAACTAATTTCATCTGGAATAACCTCTTCCTCTTCAAATAAATTCTCATATTCTTCTTTATCTTCTTCTTTTAAATCGCTATATTTAATTCCTCTATCAAGAAATTCTGTATTTGTTTTTATTGTATGATAATTTACTAAATATCCTTGTTTTACCGCCTCATCATATTCATAAACAAAAGTAGGTACATTGTTCTCTAATTCAAAAAACTTATATGTATTTTTATCAACATCAGAACGAGGAGTAGCTGTTAGTCCTACTAGCAACCCATCAAAATAATCAAATATTGCTTGATATCTTTTATAAATGCTTCTATGTGCCTCATCTATTATTATTAAGTCAAAATGACCTGCTGTAAATAATTTATTTCCATTTTTAGCTTTTACAGAATCTATACAATTTATCATTGTTTGATATGTAGAAAATACTATTCTGCTATCCTCTGGATTTCCATCTTTTGAGGATAACAAATTACAACAAGACATATCAGGCAATAGCTTTTTGAAGTTTTTTTCAGCTTGTTTAACTAATTCAGTTCTATCTGCTAAAAATAAAACATTTTGTACCCAATTCTTACCTGTTAAAACATCTACAATTGAAATTGCTGTTCTTGTTTTTCCTGTACCTGTAGCCATAACTAATAATGCTTTTCTATGTTTTTGTTCAAAAGCCTCGCAAACATTCTTTATAGCCTCTAATTGATAAGGTCTATTTGTTATTTTATCGTCAATAAATATATGCTCTAAATTTTCTTTTGATTTTCTTCTATTTATTAACAATTGTAATTCATTTTGTGTATAAAAACCTGCTACTTTTCTCTCAGGATAATCCAAATCATCCCACATATAGATTTCTTTACCATTTGTATAATAAATAACTGGTCTTTGAGCATATTCTCTTTCTATGCAATCTGCATATAACTTAGCTTGTTGTTGTCCGTATTTAGCATCTTTACTTGTCCTTTTTGCTTCAACTACGGCTAAAGGCTTACCATTTTCTCCAAATAAGACATAATCAACAAAACCTTTTTCTTGTGTTGAAGTCATATTACTTACTTCTAATTCTTCAACTATATTTTTTCCAAATTCCCAGCCTGCAATTTCTAAATCTAAATCAATAAATCTTTTTCTTGTTTCAAACTCACTAATATCATCAACTTTAAAATTATATGATTCTTTTTTACTTGTTCTTTCAGTTGTTAATTTATTTCTTAATTCTTCATTTTCCCTTAATGTTTTTTCTAATTCAATATCTTTTTCATATAATTTATTTTCTAGTTCTTCTCTTTGCTCTTTCTTTAAATTATCACTACTTAGACTCGGTAAAATAGTTTCATCAAATGTTACATCTTCATAATTTGAATCGTAACAATATGAAATCCAATTCATAAAGTCAAATAAATACTTCAAGCATATTACTGCCTCATCTCTAGTAACTTTTTTATTGCTATGTACTGAAAAGTTTCCTAATTTGATAATATAAGTTATTTCTCTAAATATATTTTCATCCAACATATTTCTAAAATTTATATCATAAACAAGAGAAGATAAATTATTTTGATATGGCATTATTAATTCTTGGTCATTCGCATATAACCACTTTACAGCTAGTTCTAAGGCTCTTCTACACATTATTGCACAAGATACATTAGTTATCGCAATACTTTTTTCTGCTTCAACTGATGCCTCTGCAAATGTCTTAAATATTTCTTTTTTTAATATAAAATCAAAATTTGACATATTATTTCCCCCATTTATAATATATATTCTTTTGTATTTTTTCCATTTCTTTTTTTGATTGAATCACACTTTCAAATTTCTGTTTATCGATTTGTTTAACTATGTCTGCAAATTGGTTTTGAAGTTCTATTGGTGGTAAGAAAATTTTAACTTTATCTATTCCATTTTGACTAATTGTATATTGCCCTGCCGAAGTTTTAATTTTATTTTTAAATTCTCCTTTACCGTATTCATCATTTAGCAATACACATAAATATATAGGATTAACTCTTTGAAGATCAAATTTTACTCTAATAATATGATCATTATGATAAACATCTTCTCCTATAGACTTAAAGTAGGCACATCTTCCTACATTATCGGGATTTCCATTTACTCTTGCAAATAAAATATCTCCTGCTGATAATAAATATTTTTTCTTTTCGTTTTCTTCTAAAGTTATTTTATTTACATTTGAATAATCAATATAATTTCTTTGCAATTCCACTAATCTTAAAACAATATTTCCATCAGAATCATTACCCCTTCTTGCCATACCGTTGTTTGCATTTAACATTATTGATTTTAATTCGATTTTATCATTATCATTTACTAAATTTGGATCTCCAAACATCTCGACAAACTGAGATTTGATTAATTCATCTAATTGCTTTTTCTGTTTTTTTCTTATGTCTATTACTTGTTGAATCTTATCTAATTTCCTAACTATTTTACTTTGTTTTTCTTTTTCAATATTATCAATTTGCATTTTCATTAATTCATTTTTATTTAAATGTTTTAGCCCTGCACCTCTAAACATTGACTCTATTTTTTTTATATTTCCAATTAAATAATAATATAAATATTTTGTAGAAAATTTTTCTGTTGCTTTCATAGTAAGACAATCGGTTGATACTGAGAATTTTCCATTGCAATAATTTATCACGGGATTTCCTCCTGTCCCTAATATTATTGCTTCATCATCAAACAAATAATCATCTAAATATTTATTAACTACAGGACTGCATGTATACAAAGGATATTTTCCTTTTAGTGTTCCATCTCCTGCTTTAATTGTAGACTTATTAAATTTTATAATTGCATCTTTTAAAACCATCTTTAACCTCCCCCCTACGAAGTGAAATTATTTATTTTTATATATAATCATTTATTTTCCTCGCTCAATTAAAAATCATTAAAAACTTTGAAATTATTGGGATTTTCTTATCTAACATAAATTTTCCACTAATATCTCTTGATAAAACAAATTCATTATTTTTATCAAATGAAACTATGTAGTCTATTGAATCGAACTCAGAAATAGCATCTTCGTTAATAATATATGATTGAATATCTTTATCAAAAATAAAGCCAAATTTTTTTAGCAAGTTTTGTTCTTTGCAATCTAATTCATAATAAATAATCCCACCTTTAATATTTGAATTACTACTTTTCAAAGCTTTTAATGTATTATTTATTTTTCTTACATGTTCCAATTTCATTTTACTTTTTATTTCAAAAATATTTCTTACATTATCTACATCAAATACATTAATATTATTTAAAATAGAACAATTTTCAAGTACTATCAATTCACCTATAAAATTACTTCCAACTCTTTTAAATTCTGTTGGATTTCATCTTCCATCTCGAGAACTCTTTTCAAAATAACTTTAGGATTTTCATATTCCTTTTTTTCAATAACTATTTCTTTATATTTATTAATTGATAAATCGTAGTCATTTTCAACAATTTCTTCTTTAGGAACAAAGAATGATTTTTCAGTTCTAGCTCTTTTTTGTTCTTCTTCAGAATCTCTATTATTAAATCTTTTTATAATATCAGGTATATCATTTTCTTTTACAGGTTGTCTTTGATCATCCAAGCTAAATCCATCTGCAGTCATATCATAAAACCATACCTTATCAGTTCCACCTTGTCCTGTTTTTGTAAATATCATAATTGCTGTAGAAACACCAGCATAAGGCTTAAACACACCACTTGGGATAGAAATTATTGCCTCTAACTTATGATTTTCTATTATTTCTTTTCTAATTGCTTTATGTGAATTCGAACTTCCAAATAATACTCCATCAGGAACTATTGAAGCACATCTTCCTCCTGTTTTTAATATTTTTAAGAATAATGCTAGAAATAATAATTCGGTTTTTTTAGATTTATTTGTAACTCCTAATAAGTCTTTAGAAATAGTTTCTAAATCTACAGAACCTTTAAAAGGTGGATTTGCTAAAACTAATGTAAATTTATTTTTATCTTCGTTGTCATCTCCAATAGTATTTTTATAATCGATATTTGGATTTTCAATTCCGTGTTGCATTAAGTTCATTGCACTAATTCTTAACATTGTTGTATCAATGTCAAATCCATAAAACATAGTATTATTAAAATGTTCTTTTTCTTCTTTGTCATTAAATATTTCTTTATGATTATTTCTTAAATACTCTCCTGCCTCTACTAAGAAACCTGCACTACCACAAGCAGGATCAACTATTATGTCCTGTGCTGTGGGTTTCATAAGCTCTACCATCATTCTTATTATGTGTCTTGGTGTTCTAAATTGTCCATTAGTTCCTGCTGTAGATAATTTTGATAGTAAATACTCGTAAACATCTCCCTTAGTATCTCTGTCTTTCATTGGCAATCCATCAATACCTGTAATTACTTTTTGTAGCATTAAAGGTGTTGGAACTAAAAATAATGCATCTTGCATATATTTTGAATAATTAGAATTTTTAGTATTTCCTAAAGATTTTATGAACGGGAAAACATTATCTTGCATATTTTTAAACATTTTTCCTGCCTCATAATCTTTAAATACACTCCATCTACAATTTTGATGTTCTTCATCAAAAATTCTATTACTTGAAATTCCTAAAAAAACATCATCTTTTTCATTTCTTGTTTCTATATCATCAAGTCCTTTAACAAATAACAAATATGTAATTTGTTCTATAACTGATAAAGGATTTGTTATTCCGCCTGTCCAAAAATATTCCCATATTCTATCTATTTTGTTTCTTAAATCTGTATCCATTTCAATCCCCCTGACTACTTATAAAATCTCTATTATATTCTATACCATAAAACAACATTTTTCTCAATAAATTTAAGAAAATTTATTTTATAAATTTGTAGGTTTGTCAAACATATGTCACACTTATT
>UMJX01026168.1_pt1 | contig 20784 bp, 19 predicted proteins | sample 1966131 | NCBI WGS metagenome assembly UMJX01 (sample SAMEA4836162, study PRJEB28245) | human gut metagenome | biome: gut microbiome; material: fecal sample | place: Denmark | collected 2008 | reverse complement strand
TTACTATTTTTATGTTTTAGTGTCAATACTTTTTTAAATATTTCATCTAAAGAATTTAAAAACAAAAAAAGAAATTATTTCTTTAAAGAAAGAATTACTTCTTTATTTTTAATATCTTTTAATTCATGATAAGAGACATTACAAGCATCAAATAATCTTTTTGAGGCTATTACTGAATTAGTATTAGCATATTTATCACTAAGATAAATCACCTCACTAATACCTGCCTGAATTATTTCCTTAGCACATTCATTACAAGGAAATAAATCAACATAAATCTTAGCACCCTCAAAATCCTTACGACTACCACGATAATTTAAAATAGCATTTCTTTCTGCATGAACAACATAAGGATATTTAGTTTCTAACTCATTACCTTCCCTATCCCAAGGAAATATATCATCACTATATCCATTTGGAGCACCATTATAACCAATAGATAAAATACGATTATTCTTATCTACTATACAAGCCCCCACTTGTGTACTTGGATCCTTACTACGCATCGCGGATAACTTTGCAATTGCCATAAAATATTCATCCCAAGTCAAATAATTCTCTTTCTTTTTACATACATCTACCATCTTAAAACCTCCTAACTTTTCTTAACTTTAACACTCTCATAAAAAAGCGGTAGCATAATATAATTCTGTTTTTCTAAACCCTCTATAATACTAGGTAATGCACTCAAAGTAATACTACTATAATCATGCATCAAAACTACAACTATATCTCTATCATTAGTTTTATTTAAAACATTATCAATAGATTCTTTTATTGTAGGAGCTACCTTCTTACCGTCTCCCGTTTCTAAATCCCAATCTACATAACCATAACCCATATTACTTATTTCTTTAATAATACTTGTTTTCAAACCCTTAGCTTGATTACTACCACCAGGAAACCTTAATATATTAGTCTTAATTCCCGTTTCTTTTAAAATAAAATCTTCATTTTTCTTAATTTGATTTGTAAAAGAACTAACCGAATTATATAAACCCTTCGATATTGAATGATAATAAGTATGATTAGCAATAGTATGCCCTCTTCTAACTTCTTCTTTATATATAGGTAATCTATCATCAGGTTTATTACCAATAACAAAAAATGTTGCTAAAATATCATATTTATCTAACACATCTAAAAACTGATAACTAATTTGATAAGGACCATCATCAAATGTCAAATAAGCTATTTTTTTACTACCTTTTCCTTCTAATACTAATTTTTCATACTTAGATTCATTTTCATAAAATTTATTTTTTATTTCTTCTATTTGTTTATCAATATTATTTATCTTATCAATATCTTCTTCTATATTTTTTAATTTATTATCTTCTATATCTTTTTCTTTTACAATATTACTAAGTTTATTTTCAATAGCAGTGTTATTTTTTTGTAAATTATTATATTTACTTAATTTATAAGAATATAGATATAAAGTATAAATATTCAATATTACTAAAATAATTGTTATTATTGTATAAGTAATTCTTCTAACTTTTGATTTTGTCTTTTCCATTTTTCAAATACCTCATATTTATCCTTATTTTCTTCTTTTAATTTTATTAATTCCTCTTCCTTATCACTTATACTTTTCTTTATCATATCAATATTATCTATAGTAATATTAGTATCATTATTTATCTTATTCTTAGTATCTTCTAATCTTTTAATACTATTATCTATATTAATAGTAATAATTATAAATGTTACTAAAGATATACTTAAAAGAATAACAACAATTCTAGTTATATACTTCATAAACAATTCCTACTTTCTATAAAAATTTTAACATATTTCTAATAAAAAGTCTATTAAAGAATATAAATTTTAAATATATTTATATAATAATACTATTTCTATTTATTAACCTGTTAAAAAAATAATAGATTATCTTATATTATTTATTTATATTTTAATCTTTTTACTTTCTTATCCTTATCAATAAATAAAGGGAAAACATATCTTTCTTTACTACTTATTTTAGGTATATCATATATATTTTCTACTTTAGTAAATAACTCCCACATTAAAGATAAATTATTATCATCTAAAGATTTAATCTTAATAATATTAATAAATTCTAATTCATCATAATTATATAAATCACTATCAACAATATATTTATTATCTAACATATATTTAATAATACTAGATAAAAGTAACATAGCATAATTATCTTTATCACTATGAATTAATTTATTAATCCTATTTTCACAATAACAAATAGTCAAAGCATAATATAATTCATTAAAACCTAATTCTTGTTCATTTTCTCTATTAATAAGAACTAGCATATTATTATATATTTCTTCTACATCACAAAAACCAATACATTTACTCCAAGATAAACTATTTAAAAAAATACCATCCAATCTATCAATACATAATTTTGGTCTATCATTATCTACAATAGAATATTTTTTAGGATTAATAATATCCTCAATAGAAATATTATCTCTATCTAATAAATTAATTAATCTTTTATTATTTAAAAGAAACAATTCATTCTTACTCTCTGTAACTTCTTGATTAATATAATCCTTATATAAATAATCTATTACATGAGAAAATACTGGTGTATTACAATCATGATATAAACTAGTTAAAGACATCGTAAAATCATTAGTAAAATGAAGTGTTTCTAAAAAACAAGAAATAGAATGATCTAATCTTGAAAAATCATATTTAAAATTATATAGATAAGGTGATGCATATTTCATACCACATAAATAGCTAACATTCTTAAGTCTCATAATTATATCAACATATTCCTTTAACTCTATTGGTAAATATTTATATAAAATACTAAAATATTTCTTAGTATAATTAGGTAATTCATTATAATAATTATCAAAGTTTGTCATATTCTCCTCCTTAATTATTTATTATAGAAAATAAATAACATTTTAGCAAGTAATTTTATTCATAAAGAATCTTTTTTATTTAATTAATAGCAATTTAAAAAGCAGAAATAATTATTATTATTTCTACTTTATTTCAAAATATGCTACAGTATATATATTTTTAGTTCCATAAATATCAGTACCAAACGTTTTTCCTATTCGGTAATACCCTTTAGGTAATATTCCATATAACTTTTCCCAATCAATAACTTGTTCTTGAATTTCACCTGATTGTATAATAGGACATATTGATTCACTAGAATCATCTATATTTGCCACGACCTCATACCATCTTCCATTTTTCTTATATTCTATGTTATAGTGAGAACAATAATGATATTTTCTCTTAGTATCATTATTTATAACTAAAGTTAATCCCTTATTAGTTAAAGTACCTTCCTTAATACTTAGTTTTATTAAATAAGAAGTTACTTTCTTTTCTTTTATATCCATATTTAATTTAACTGGTGCATCATCATTATTATTATTATTATTATTATTATTATATTTCATAAAAACAATGAATATTATAATAACTAAAATAAAACCCGTTATAATAAATATTTTTTTATTTTTCATATTTCAAAGCTCCAATCACTATGAATTATATATAGCTTTTAATATCTGCCTATAACTAATCCTTCCGGTAAATCTTCAATATTTGTAAAATACATTTCTCTTCCAATACCTAAAAATCCTGAAGAACCACCACTAACAATTCCTATAGGTATTGCTCCACCATTTGCATCTGTCCTAGGTATAAACACAGGCCCACCACTATCACCTTCACCACCATTAACATTAGATTTAACTAAACCATAAACTGTAACATTAGTATTATTGTAATGTACACTTTGATTCAATGCTGTTACTTTACCAGTCGTATAATGTGTTTTCATTCCAGATTTTGCAATTGCCATATTAACAGTAACCGAAGGACAATAACTAACAACAGCTAATTCAGTAATACCACTACTAGTATACGCTAATTTATTAGTTGGTTGGTATTCTGTATTGCCGGTCGCAATAAAAGCATAATCATATCTCTGATAATTTTCAAATTGTTTTAAAATAATTTCACCAGTTGTAACAATTGCCCCTGGATAACCATAGAGTACACAATGCCCGGCGGTTGTATGTCCAACAGTTCCATTATAGCTAGTTCGAAACCCTATTGAACACGTCAAGTCACGTGGCATTTGCATACCAGCATTTAAATTAGTAAATGATATCATGTTTTTTGATTTTATAAATCTAATTATTTTTTTATTATTTTCACCATTAAATTTTTTAACAATACTTGTATCAAAAATTTTCATAAGTTCATTTTGTTTAGCTGCATTATTTTTTTGTAATTCTACAACTACCGAATTATTCATAACATCAATGTAACCACTCATTACATTTCTTGCTTCAGTAGCATTATTCTTCATATAATCAGCAATACTATTATTAATATAATTCAATTCATTGAATGAATTATTAACATATTCTATCATTATCGACTTATCCATACTAATAATATTATGGTATATTAAATAATCACTTGAATTTTTTTCAGGAATATTATCTTTTACAATTTGAATTATTAAATTTTTCGCATCATCACTTATATATATACCACCATAATACGCTGGAAATATATCCTGATAAACATCTTTTATATTATAATAATCTTTAATTATATTTTGAATTTTTGTAGACAATTCCACTTGTTTTAGGTTACGTTCTAAATAACTATGATTATTTTCATTAGTTTTTTCATTAGTTGTTGCATTAATTATAGTTGTTGATTCAACAAAAAATATAATTAATAAAATTAAAAACATTAAATTCTTTTTTTTCATTTTTTCTCCTTATTTCAATTTTTAATTATGTATTCTGTGAATGATACTATTAATTAAATCATAAATTAATTTTACATTAATAAAAACCTCCTTTTCTTTTAAATTTATATTAAGTTTTTGACTACCAAAAACTTAATACCATAATAAATAATATATCAAATAGAAATATCTACACTTCCACAATTTCATAAACTCCTATTGCACTACCTTTAAACTTAAATACTTTACTAGCACCATTTGAATTAATTTCATATTTTTGACTATTTAAAAAGGATATATGGTTGATTTGTAAATTATTTGGTACATTGATTACAATGTATCATTCATTCGTCTATCTTACATATCAATTGTATCATTTTTTATATGCTTATGCAATAATTTTTATGCAAAAAATAAACTTTACTAAGTTTCAAATTAATAATTAAATTATTTTTTTATCTTTAATATATTTAGTTGAAATAAGTAATACTATTGTAGCAAGCATTATAGCTCCTAGAATATCACTAAAATAATGTGCTCCAAGGTATATTCTACTAGTTGCAACCATAAGTGGTATCATACCAAGAATTATACTTAAAATTATTTTTAATTTCTTATTCATATTACTTTTATTTATTAAATATATCAATATACCATACATTGATACCGATGCCATTGTATGTCCACTTGGAAATGAAAATGTAGTTTCTCTTACTATCATATATATTGGTCTTTCTCTTCTTATAATTACTTTTATTACATTATTCATTATTGTAGAGAAAATTAATGTTCCACTTATTATATATCCATAAATATTTTTCTTTATTATAATAAATAACACCAATAGTAAAACACATAATCCCACCATAAATATTGTACTACCAAAAAAAGTAATTACTTTATATATATTTGTTGTTGTATCATTCATATTACTTGTAATAAACTTATATACGCTTTCATCTATATTACTTAATAAATCTAATTTAACTAATATACAAAGTATAACAAATAATAAACTAAGAACAATAATTATAATATTTTTTTTATCTTTCATGATTAATCCTCCTTAAATTCCCTTTAAATATTAAATTTATTATAATATTCATCAGTATCTATCTACTTATAATTATAGCATAAATATTTATATATTTTTACTATAATATAAAAAATTAATAACTATATACCCAATTACTTAAATAATATCATGCATTAATCAGCCTAAAACAAACAAAAAGAAACTATTTATTCATAGTTTCCTTTACTTTATTCTTATACCTACTACATTAAATAATAATCTTTTTATTATATAATAAAAAGGACTATTTCTAGTCCAAACATACTATAAACTTAAACTACTTTTATTTAGTAAAAAATCTTTTATTCCAATAATTAATATACCATCTTCATTATACCAAGGATTTATATCATCTTTTACAACTATAATCTTTTTGAAATTATCTCCTACACAATTAAGTGGTCTTGACTCTTGATAATTTTTTTCTTTAGAATCAATATTTAAAGCTGATTGTATGTAATATCTATTACTTGCCATATTACAAATAAAATCTATTTCATAATATGTCCTACCATCACTATTTCTTGTTTCTACTACTCCTACATCTACAGTATATCCTCTTATAAGTAGTTCATTAAAAATAATATTTTCCATTATATGATTTTCTTCTTGCTGTCTAAAATTTAATCTAACATTTCTAAGTCCTAAATCAGTAAAATAATACTTAAAAGGTGTAGATATATATTTTCTTCCTTTAACATCATATCTTTCTACTTTTTTTACTAAAAAAGCATTTTCAATATATTCAATGTATGAAGTAATAGTATTAATAGAAATATCTTTATCCCCAACACTTGTATATGTTTTATAAATATTCATAGGATTTGTTAAAGAACCAACTGAAGATGCTAAAATATTTACTACTGAATCTAAAACATCTTTTCTTTTTATATCATTTCTTTCTATAATATCTTTTATATATGTTGTTTCAAATAAACTATGTAAATATTCTCTTTTTTGTTTCTCATCTTCTTGAAGTATAACGGGAGGAAGTCCACCATATAAAATATATTCTTTCCAAGCTGTATCTATAGAAACATTTTTAAGTTCTACAAATTCACTAAAAGATAGAGGATAAATTTTTATTTCTGTGCTTCTTCCTCTAAATTCAGTTACTATATCAGTTGATAAAAATTTAGAATTAGAACCAGTTACATAAACATCTAAGTTAGTTTTTTTTAAAAAACTATTTAAGACATCCTCAAAGTTATCTACTAATTGTATTTCATCTAATAATATATAATACATTTCTTTATCAGTAACTTTACCCATTACATAATTAAATAACTCCATGGGTTCTCTATATTTCTTATTTTCTACTAAATCTAAATCCAACTTCACAATATGATCTTCTTTTATTCCAGACTCTAATAGATAGTTTTTAAAAATTGGATCTAGAAGATATGACTTACCACACCTTCTAATTCCTGTAATAACTTTAATTAGTTTATTTTCACGAGATGAAACTAATTCATTTAAATATTGTTCTCTTTTAATTTCTTTCATATTAATTATTCTCCTAACTGAATTTTATTGACACTTTTGTCAGTTAATTTCAATACAATTATACTACATATTTTTTTATAAAACAATATTTCATTGAATTTTATTGACATTTTCGTCAGTAATATTCAATAATGAGCTATTTATATTTTATGTATAAAATTTTTATATTATTTTCAATAAAATATACAATTATTTACTAAATTTCTTACAAAACCAGCAACTATTATAAATATATTATTTTAGTCCCCCAAACTTGACAGCGGCTTGTGCTGCTGCAAGTCTTGCTATAGGCACTCTAAATGGTGAACAAGAAACATAATTAAGCCCTAACTTGTGGCAAAATTCTACTGAAGAAGGATCTCCTCCATGTTCCCCACATATACCTAACTTAATATCACTTCTAGTACTTCTTCCTTTTCTTGTAGCCATTTCTACTAATTGTCCAACACCAGCTTGATCTAATCTTGCAAATGGATCAGATTCTAGTATTTGCTTTTCATAATAATATGGTAAGAATTTCGTAGCATCATCACGAGAGAACCCATATGTCATTTGAGTTAAATCATTAGTACCAAAACTAAAGAACTCTGCTTCCTCAGCAATCTTATCTGCCGTTAAAGCTGCACGAGGTATTTCAATCATTGTGCCAACTTTATAATCTAACTTAACACCTTGTTCCTTAATAATAGAATCAGCAGTTTCACATACTATCTCGCGTACATATTTTAATTCCTTAACTTCTGCTACTAAAGGTATCATAATTTCAGGTACAACATTCATACCTTCTTTATTAACTTCAATTGCCGCTTCTATAACAGCTCTTGTTTGCATCCTTGCAATTTCTGGATAAGTTATTGCTAATCTACAACCACGATGCCCCATCATAGGATTAAATTCTTTCAAAGATTCAACTCTATTTTTTAATTCTTCAAATGACATATCAAGACTTTCTGCCAAAGGTTTAATTTCTTCATCAGTATGAGGTAAAAACTCATGTAAAGGTGGATCTAAGAATCTAATTGTTACAGGATTACCTTCCATAGCCTTAAATAGTCCAATAAAATCTTCTCTTTGATATGGAAGTATTTTTTCTAAAGCCTCTTCCCTTTGTTCAACTGTCTTAGCTGCGATCATTCTTCTAAAGTTAAATATTCTAGTTTCTTCAAAGAACATATGCTCTGTACGACATAAACCAATTCCTTCTGCCCCAAATTTTAAAGCCTGTTTAGCATCTTTTGGAGTATCAGCATTAGTTCTAACTTTTAATGTTCTAACTTCATCTGCCCAATTCATAAATGTTTCAAAATATCCTGATATTGATGGTTCCTTAGTTTCAACAATGCCATCATATACTTTACCAGTAGAACCATCTATTGATAAATAATCTCCTTCATGATATACATGCCCTTCTTTTGTAGTAAGTGTCTTTTTTTCTTCGTTTACTATTAACTCACCACATCCACAGACACAGCATCTTCCCATTCCACGTGCTACAACAGCCGCATGAGATGTCATTCCTCCACGAATAGTTAATATTCCCTCAGCATCGTTCATACCTTGAATATCTTCAGGTGAAGTTTCAAGTCTAACAAGTAATACTTTTTCCTTATTCTCTTTAGCCTTACTTACATCTAAAGCATTGAAATAAATCTTACCACACGCTGCCCCTGGTGAAGCAGCAAGTCCTGTAGCTACTAATTTAGCCTCTTTTAAAGCATTTACATTAAAATTAGGATGTAATAAACTATCTAATTGCTTAGGCTCAACCTTCAATAGAGCTTCTTCTTTTGTTAACATTCCTTCATTTACTAAATCAACCGCAATTTTCAAAGCAGCTTGTGCTGTTCTCTTACCATTTCTTGTTTGTAACATAAATAGTTTACCATTTTCAATAGTAAATTCCATATCTTGCATATCACGATAATGTTTCTCTAATATTTGTGTTGTTTTAACAAATTCCTCATATACTTTAGGCATTACAGTCTCTAGCGTAGAAATATCTTGTGGTGTTCTAACACCTGCTACAACATCTTCTCCTTGAGCATTAATTAAATATTCACCATAAAGTTTATTTTCACCAGTTGATGGATTTCTTGTAAATGCTACACCAGTTCCACAGTCATCACCCTTATTACCAAAAACCATCTCTTGAATATTAACGGCAGTTCCCCATGAACCAGGAATATCATTCATTCTTCTATAAATAATAGCTCTTTCATTATTCCAACTTCTAAATACTGCAGTAACAGCTTCGATTAATTGAACTCTTGGATCTTGTGGAAATTCAACACCTGATAATTCTTTATATACTTCTTTAAATTTCATTGCTATCTCATACATATCATCTTCATTTAAATCAGTATCATACTTAGCATTCTTTTCTTCTTTGATTTTATCGAGTAATCTTTCAAAGGAATTCTTAGAATATCCTTTTACTACATCTGCAAACATCATAATAAATCTTCTATAAGAATCATATGCAAATCTCTTATTGTTAGTAACTTTCGCAAAATTTTCTGCTACTGCGTCATTTAAACCAAGATTTAAAACAGTATCCATCATACCAGGCATTGAAGCACGTGCTCCACTCCTTACTGATACTAGTAATGGATTCTCTAAATCACCCATTTTTTTACCAGTAGCTTTTTCTAATTCTTCTAGTTTTTCAAATATTTGATCCTTTACTTCTTTAGATATTTGTTCTTTATCTTCATAATACTTATTACAAGCTTCTGTAGTTACAGTAAAACCTTTAGGTACAGGTAAACCAACTTTAGTCATTTCTGCTAAATTAGCACCTTTACCACCAAGTAAATCACGCATATCTTTGTTGCCTTCACTAAAAGCATAAACATATTTTATCATATTTTTTTCATCTCCTTTAAATAATACTTTTCCATTTTAACAAAATAGTTAATCCTAATCAATATTTTTTTAAAATATTTGACATAATTGACATTTTTTTATCTGCATTTGCTATGCTGTTATCAGTAATAAAAATAAATTTAATTATAATATCATTCTATCTAGTTCTAACCTTAATCTTACTAGTAAGCATTTCACTCTTAGAATTAGCACAATCAATTAAATTATCAAAATTATCATGTATTAATCTATTTAAATAATATAAATCAGTTGGTACTCCCTTTTTAAGTTCACATTCTATCATATCAAGAACATTCTTATTATTATCAAATATAACCTTATCAAAAGATATCTCAAAAATACTATTTAAATATTCTAACAAATAAGACTCCCTTAAAGTAGTACTATTATATAAAATATCTAATTTATTAATACAAATACCTTTTACCTCTTCTAAATACTTAATAGCATCCTCTATCTTATCAAATGTTAATTCTAATCTTTTAGTAATAGAAGATTTATCATTAACTCTCTCCTTAATATTCCATATACTATTATCATTTATTACTCTATTTCTTAACGTAATACCCCTTTCCTTTAATTTATTATCACAATCATAATAAACATCACTATGAGATAAATAAATAGGAATATTTAACTTTAAATAATTAACCATACCTTGTTTTGTTTGATTAATTAAATTATTATCTATATACATATATTTTTTTTCAAATTCTACTTGAGGCAAAAATTCATTTTCTAATTCATGTATCATATCTATCTTATTATAATCACTTAAATATGTAAGTAACATAAAATCTATTGCCACGATATATTTTTCCCTTTGCAAATTAGAATTTAAAATAGGACACTCATGCATATCCATTATCATATTTTTTTTATTTATATATATTCTATTCTTATTACTATATATATTTAATTTATTTGATGTAGTAAATAAACACTTACTCAAATCTAAATCATTATGCTTATTTTTAATCTTATTTAAAAAATAATCAAAAGACTTCTTATTATCAAATACTAAATATTTAATATTATCATCTATCTTCTTATTTAAAACAATATCACTCAATCTTTTAATATATAAATCATTCTCTTTTGATCTTTCCTTAATATATTCAAGTATTTTATCCTCATCACTATTCCAAGATATTTTATAATCTAAATAAGTAATTAATTTATCTAAAGCACTCTCTATAATAGATTTTTTATCATTCAAATAAAGTGTATCATATAATTCATACCTTTTATTAAGATAATTAGCAATTAAATACTCGCTCTCCTCATCAAATACAATTTCTAAATAATCATCAACATAATCTAAATTAATATAATCTAAAATACTAGAAAAATCATATTTATAAGATTCTACATAATAAGAATCCCTTGCTATATAATCTAATCTATCTATATCAATACCACCAGAAAGTAACTTAGATATAATAAACATAATATCTAAATTATCATAATCAGCACCATTATTTTTAACTTTTTCCTTTAGTTCTATTAAATAAATTACTTTATCTAATACTTCCCTACCAAAATTATTAATAATAATATTATGAATATCAGTATTATTCTTAAGTAAAGAAACCGTATTATTCTCGTGGCTCTCATCCAAAAGCCTTTCTGCTAAATGAGAAAAAGGACCATGTCCAATATCATGCACCAAAGCCATAATTTTAATAGCATCCTCATCACACTTACTTATATCAATATAATTACTTAATTTACCTTTAATTATATTAACTAACTTACATGCTAAATAATATACCCCAAGAGAATGATCAAACCTAGTATGAATAGCTTTATTACTTAAAACCATCCCTAACTGTTTTTTATTTTTTAAATTACTTACTTCCTTAGAATTAACAATACACTCATATCTTTTTTCTATATTAATATTACCCCATACCTTATCATTAATTATCATTCTTAATTCCCTCTAAAACTAACTTTTTTACCTTGTGTTTTTCTAAATACCTTTTATGTTCTTCCTTATAACATCTCCTACATAAAGACTCATAACTAATATTAGACTCCCCATCAATAGCAACTTGTTCTCCTTCAAAAACAAATTCATTGTCTACTTTCCTTGTGTTCATAATGGCTATACATCCACACTTACATCTTGCCTTCAAATCAAGTGGTTCTATAATATCTGCATATTCAAATAAGCCAATGCTTCCTGGAAATAACTTTCCCTGAAAATCTGCTCTTAAACCATAACAAATAACATCTACATTATGATAATCAACAATATCAGTTAATTGTTTAATATGTTCTTCCTTCAAAAACTGTGCCTCATCCACTAAAATACATTTAATATCTTTAGTAACTAAAGTATAAGCTAACTTTTCGCATATGTTATCATGCTCTTCAATAAGAAAATCTACTGGTATTGTATTACCATTCCTTGAAATAATATTTTTATTGCCCTTAGAATCCTTACCAGGTTTAATTAACAATACCTTATCTCCTAACCCTTGTTCTTTATAACTATAATATGTTGCTATAATACTCATTGTCTTACCAGCATTCATTGCCGCGAATTTAAATACCAAATTATTAATCATTTTACTACCTACTCCTATACTCCTACATAATACCAAAAACTTGTTTATTCATTATATCTTCTTAATAATTATCTCATAGAAAAAGGAAAAAAGTATCATAATTGACACTTATTTTACATATTAATTTCATTCATATTATAGCCCTTTTGATACATCTTTTGCTTAATAACCATATCCAACTCATAACCCTCATATTTAGAAGAATATTTTTTATACAAATCATCATATATCTTCTTAGCATTACTATTATTGTTAAAATCATAATTATTAATTAAACTAAGAATCATATTCTTATCATAACCTAGATTAACTAAATTATTATAAATCTTAGTTTTTAAAGCTTTACCACACAACTTATTATTTAACTTCAAATATTTATTTATTAACTTATCTATTCTTTCCTTAAAATTATCCTCATAACTATTCAAGTATTTATCTATTGTTTCATTAGAAATATCATTATCTTGCAAATACTTTCTCATCTTAAAAGGCCCATCTAAAGTAAGATTAATCTTATCTAAAATATAATACTTACAAAACAAATCATCATTTAAATAACCAGTCTTCTTTAACTTATCAATAATATAACCAGTTAAATACTCATTAGCCCCTTTTTTTACCAAATAACCTCTTACTTCCTTAACACTTCTAATACGATATGCTATATAAGATAATACCTTACTATATAAATCTTCTATATCATTTTGTTTAATCAAAATATCAAGTTTCTCTTTATCAATTTCTTTATTTAAAAGTAAATTATTTGCTAAAATAACATTCTCATACAAAGTAATAGTTTCCTTATTATCTAAAAATATTTTATATTTATCCTTACCAACTTTTTGATATCTAACTATTTGCATAACTCACCTCCAAGAGAAGAAAAAACTTAATTCTTATTTACTTTAATTAAGTTTTCGTACACTTCTTCTAAAGCCCTACCGATATTTTTTTTAGATTTATAATCCTTCTCATTCATTTGATAATAACCAGTTCTAGCCATCTCCTTACTGCGGTCAGCCACGATATGAACAAGTTCATACTTTGAATCAATGATGCCTAATATTTTATCAATAGATGGATATATCATTGTATCACACTCCCTATTATCAATTTACTACAAAAAAAGTAAAAAAACAATAGTAGTTGACACTAATTAGACATTTTTTTAAAATGTTCTTCAATCTTCCAAATAATAGATTTATGAACATCACTAAATAAATATGATGTATCTAATTCATCTTTTAAAGCCTTTTCATACCTTATTTCTACAAAAGATTTAGCTAAATTATATAAAGCCACCCCATCTTTAGTAATAATCTTATAAGCATCATTTATCGCCTTATCATTAAATACATCCTCAGTTACTAAAGACAAAGTCTCATATATTCTAAGTTCTGTTTCCCCCACAGAATGCTTCCTATAATTTTTATCATAATCAGTAATTAATCTAAAATTAGTAATACCTAAACAAGCATCTAATTTAACAACATGTTCAAGTAAAGCTTGTCTAAATCCCAAAACTCCTACTTCCTCTATATATTTTCTCGAATTAAAATCATTACTAAAAGAACTAATATCACCATCTTTAGCATATTTTACAATAGCCCCGATTAATTGTTCCTTTACATATTTTCCATATGTTGGCATACATCCCTTATCAATCTTATCCATTATTATTTGTTCCATTTTTATTCCTCTTTCTTCCTTTGCTACACTGTTATCAGTATAAGTTATTTATATTTATTTAAAATAACATCTTGATTCTTAATATGCAATTTATCCTTTTTAATTAACTTCTCCGTACTATCAACCGTAATTATCTTATTCTTTAGCATAACCTCAAGTAAACTAGTATTAATATCTACCGTATTATCATTATCATGTTTCTTAATAATATCCCATGTTTCTTTATAAGTCTTTAAAGTCTTCTTAGCATAGGAAGAAACAATTGGAGTATTATTTAAAATAAAATCCTTATACTTTGAATCATTTAAAATACTTATATGAAATATAGGTTGAGTTAAAATAAACAAAACCACAAAAGCAATAATATAATACTCTAAAAAACCAACAACCATTCCCAGTAACTTAGAAGGTATTGCTAAAATAATTGTCATCTTAAGTATTTTTTCAACTATTCCAGTAATGGCTACAACTACTTTAAATATAATAAATAATATACTAAAAACAAGTAAAAAAGCAATTAATTCATATAAAATAACATTTAAAATTTCAAGTCCTGTTAAAAGTCCCCAAAAATTAAAAAATGGTAAATTTTCATACATTAAAACAGAAACATAATTCTTTAAACTAAAAGATAAAATAATAATTAACAAAAGACCTGCAAAACTAACTGTTTTTTTCAAAACACCTTGCTTAAATCCTACTACAGCCCCGAGTAACAAAAATAATATAATAACAGCATCAATAATATTCATAACTCACTCACCTTATAATAAAATTATATACTAAATTTTAGAAAAAATAAAGAAAAAATAACAAAAATATGATAAAATAAATTAAAGGTGATTTTAATGGAAAAAAAGAATAACACAGTAGTATTTAAAGTAAATAATGAAACTAAAGAAAAAATGATAGTCTATTATCAAGATAAACTAAGAATAAAAACGCCACCCTACGCAATATTTCAAGCCGAAGAAGCTGGAACTATTATAACCCTATATGAATCCAACAAAGCCATGTTTCAAGGATCTAATGCCAAAGAAGATTCCTTAATGTGGCAAGAAATAAACAAAGGAAATAATGATGTCTACGAAATAATAAGCGATGATATAGAAGAAAAACCAAAAAAAGAAAAAAAAGAAGAAATAACTCTACCTTTAGAAATAAATTCCATCGGCTCTGATGAAGTAGGAACAGGAGATTACTTTGGCCCGATAGTTGTAACAGCATCTTATGTAAACAAAGATAATATTGAACTATTACATAATCTTGGTGTTAGAGATTCCAAAAAATTATTAGATGAACAGATTCTTAAAATAGTACCACAGTTTATCAATATAATACCACATCAAACCATCATTTTAAATAATCTTGATTACAATAAGTATTACAATAAAGATATGAACTTAAATAAAATGAAAGCTATTTTACATAACAAAGCACTATATGAACTAACAAACAAAAATTATGATACTGATTATGTTGTTGTAGATCAATTCTGTAAACCAAATAAATATTATGAATACATAGAAAAAGCCAAAAATAAAGTTACTAATATAACCTTCTTAACTAAAGCCGAAGACAAAGTACTAAGTGTTGCTTGCTCTAGTCTAATAAGCAGATACATCTTCATTAAAGAAATAAATAAAATGGGAGACAAACTAGGTATGTTTATTCCCAAAGGGGCTAGTGATATAGTAGATGATGTAGCCATTAAAATAGTTAAAAAATATGGTAAAGAAAAATTAAAAGAAATAGCAAAACTTAATTTTAGCAATACTAAAAGAATCTTCTAGCGGTGTAATACCCGCTTCTTTTTTTTATTTAAATCTCTATTTCTAACTAATGTTATTTCTTTAATATAACTCTTTTCCTCTCTATTATCCAAAATAATATTATTATCTATATTATTATTATTATTATTATAATTATTCTTAATATTAATAATATATAAACTACTACTTATCATAAAAATAATAAATGGTATAAAAAAGAAATAACCATTAATTAATAAAATTAAAAACAAAGATAAAAAAATAATTGAAATATGTGATAATATCTTATTCTTATATTTATTCATAGTATTCACCCAATATTATAATATTCCAAATACTACAAAATGATAAAAAAAAGTACAGATATCCCTTATTACTGTACTCATATAAGGTAACAATTTTAGAGTCGGTGTTTGACTCATGCCTATACCATAAAAGGGACAATATAGGCAGTTGTTTTATTATTTTGTAGTGGAAAGCACGACACGAAAACCAGTATTTTCACTACCGGTACCATAGGCTCTGCTAAAGATAAATACACCAGCTTTAGAACCATTGTTATAGGCTCCACCACGTACAAACCAAGGACTATCATTATTGATAAAATTAGCATAATCACTATACCAGCTCCTAGTTTCACCTGTAGCATCCCCAAAATGACTCCTATTATATGCCGTTTGATCTTCGTATGTAGAACCATTGGCGTATAAGTCATAATATTTAGTATTTGGAAATGCTAAGGTGTTACCTGAATCTGTATAACTACTTCCTACTTTTCCTATGTATCCTGAATTATATTCTGTGGTATATCCTGACATTGGACTTCTTCTGCTTGTATTATCTTGCATTACTCCCATTACGTATTCCCATGAACCGCCTGCCATATCATAAATCCCAGTAACATTACCTGTGGTAGAGGCTGCTCCTCCCCCTTGTTCTATTAAATATGTAATTCTTGCTTCGGCTCCATCTATTACTTTCACATTTTTTACATATCCTGAATCAGTTCCACTATCAGCTGAGCTGTCTTTTCTATATGTAAATTCTAAAGTATATGTTCCTACTTCTAATATATGTATTTTTGATACATACGTCATGCTTGCATCAGCTGTTCCATAACTCGTTCCACCTATTTTAGTTGATGTTCCTGTACTATCTATTATATTATCACCTTGTTTTATTGTATAGTATAAATAATCATAACTAGCACTTTCACTTGAAACACTATAATCAAACGACAATGCACCTTGTCCAGTCAATGTAAAAGCATAAGTTAAAGTTGTACTGCTACTTGCAACCCCTTGGTTAGCGCTTTTCCATATTGGACTATCATTAGTGCCTATATTAGTCCAAGTATAAGTACTATCACTTGCCGGTGTTGCTATAGTTAACTCTGTTCCTGTACCTTCAATCAATTCTTTTTCTATCTTTGGTTCATTATATTTATATGTTCCTTCGCTAGTATTACTAGTTACAGTAGGATCTCCTGTGCTTCTTCCTGTTGTATAACTTGAACTATTATTATTTGCTATATCAGTAGTACCTAATCCATATTTACTTTGTTTTAAATATGCAACTGCTCCCCATTCAATATTTTTCATCATGTGAGCATCTGTTTGATTTGTTCCATTTGTTGTTAAATAATTTGTTGTATTAAATATTTGTGATATTGTAAATTGTGTTGATACATTTTGACAACATGATGATGCTACGTTAGGTTTTATTGTTGGAGTTGTATCATTACCCGTTGTTTCAAACTTTCCTACCCAAATACCAGTTAATTCTTGAGTTCCAAACGTAAATGCTGGATGTGTATAATAATTACCATTACTTTTATTTGTACATGTTTCAACTCCTATTCCACTTGTTGTACATGTTACTGTTCCTGTAGTCGATGTTCCACTTTCAAATACTACATCTATTAGTTGGGAATCAACACTAGAATATGACACATTAAATAATTTATATTTATATCTCGGTATCCATACATAATATGCTAATATATCATCTTCCATAATTGGAGTGTATGGTTTAGCCTCAATATAATCTTCTCTTGATTTAGAACATTCTGCTCCTTTTATAGCACTAGTTTTAACCATAACAGCATTAGCCCAAATCTTATCATCATAGTTATACCAGCCAGCATTAGTATCGGCCTTTAACCAGATACCTAATTCATCATCATACACAACAGGTATCATACCTTCTGCTAATACAGGAGCATTAGCACCAGAATTATCTACATATACTGGTGTTGCTGTACTAATAGGACACTTCCTGGTTATTAGATTAGTATATCTATCTCTATCAGTAAAACCTTTTGAAGTATAAGTAGCTATTTCAACTTTAGCTCTAAATCTTTGTCCCATTAAATTAGATTGATCTAATCCATTATCTAAGATATATATTCTAAGTTGAAAACTATCTGGGGTTTCATTATATTTAGGTAAATTCATAACATTTTCATTTAATATTGCTCTTTGATAATACTTATATTGTTCTTCTGTTTTTTCTACTTGTAAACTACTAAAATTACCTTCACTTATAATTGTATTATTTTTTAATAATTGAAATTTAAAGTTTTCATCCAATAATCCATCTGTTATATCAATATCAGTTAATGTAATATCATATATTATATCTTTATCTGTAACATTATTCTCAGCACCTTTTACTGTAAAATTTGCTACTGCACCATACTCTTCTATTTCATTTTCTTTAATAGGTAAGAATAAATCTTTAGTAATTGTACTATCTCCTGTATATACTACATTAATATTAGCCGAGATTAAAGACGTATTTATTTTTTTTGAAACATAATTTAATGCTAAAGTAAAGCCTAAAGATAAAATTAATACTCCTAATATTTCTAAGATTAATAGTTTCTTTTTATCTTCTTTTATTTTATTATAATATTCTTTCATTACATTCCCTCACTTTTTATATATGCCAATTATATTGTTAAGAAAAACTTGTATGTTCAAAGACTTTGTTTAATTAAGATTGTTTTTTTACTTTTATTACAGGTCGGTATCCAATTGTTTCACTTACTGTAGTTGGTTTATATTCAGTAGTGGATTTACAAGAATTGAATGTGTTATAAGTGAAATCTTTATAACTATAGGAAGTACTTCCTCCATTAACAGAAGAATTTTTAGAACCGTATTTACAGCATGCTACCTCATGGCACAAATAAACTGTTTTTTGTCCAACTTCTGTACACACACTAGCTGTCTCTCTATATGTATTATTAGAAAAACTAGATGTATACCAAGAATAACTATAATAGCTTTTTGTAGAATCTAAACAATCAATAACATCTTCAACTGTCGTTTCAACTCCGCCACCTTCTCCATAATAAACCGTACTTTCTTGATCAAAATTATAAGCATTTCCAAATGGATTAAATTTTAAGGCACCCCATTCTCTTGAAATAGTAGCATACCTAACCCACAAGAAACGTTGCCCCTCACTAACTGAGCCATGTGGTCCGCCTGAATAAGTATTGCCCAATAAAGCTACAGTTTGTACAAAAGTGTCATTCACTTGATTCCATCCTTCATATAAAGTCCCATCTGCTTTACCTACTGCCACATAATTATTATCAATGCTATCCATCGTCCAAAATGGAGTGTTACTATCATTAGGCATATTTGTACTAAGTTCACTTTTAAAAGGTACTCTTACATATCCATAAGTTTCATCATTTATTAAACAATCAGTATCAATGGTAGCTTCAGTTAGAAATTCATTTACATTGGTTTTAACAAAACTTTTATTATTCCAATAATCGGCATCTATGGTCGTATATTGACCATATGAACCTGTACCGGAATTACCCGCTAAAACTAATGTTGTTGAAGTATCATCTTCTGCTATTTGATACCATTTGTTTCCCTCATAAGTAATACTATTATCATCATTTTTCTTCATAATATCACACTTACTATCTGAAAAAGATACATCAGTAACTACTTCAAATGTTTTTCCTTGTAAATCATTAGAATTATAAACTGTTCCATCGATATAAAAAATCATCTTAAAATAGGTAAAATTATCGTTAATTATTCCTTTATATACGGTATACGTTATATCAATATTTTTATCAGTAAAATCAAATTCTGTTAATTCATTCCATGTTGTATTATCAGTACTAGATAATAATTTGCACTTAAAATAAGTAGCCTTAAATTCATCAGGCAATATTTTAGGAGTAACCCTAACAGAACCATATATTGGATTATCAATTTTCTTTTTTACAGTAAATTCAATTTTTTCTCCATCATTATAATTTAAAACAGGTCCAATTCCTGTAGCCTTAAGATCATTACCACCTTTAAATATTATATCAGCCATATCTTCTACAGTTATATCTACTAAAGGATTATTATTACTTTGCCAACTAAAATAAGCATAAGTAGTACCTGTTATCGTTAATATTAATGAAAAAATAGTTGCTATAATTATATTTCTTTTTTTCTTATCCATAAATAAATCCTTCATAATACATCTCCATTCTTATAAAAATATAACAAAAAACTAACC
>UMJX01024560.1_pt1 | contig 20794 bp, 22 predicted proteins | sample 1966131 | NCBI WGS metagenome assembly UMJX01 (sample SAMEA4836162, study PRJEB28245) | human gut metagenome | biome: gut microbiome; material: fecal sample | place: Denmark | collected 2008 | reverse complement strand
AATCATGAAATACTTGGAGAATATACAACAGAAGATGGAACTAAAACAGAAGAATTAATAAATCAAATAATATCAACAAAAGTAAATGGTGGAACAGATATATATATACCAGCAATTGAAGGATTAAATATATTAAATAAAGAAAACTTAGAAAAGTATAATACATCAGTAGTATTAATGACAGATGGTGAATCAAATTATAATAGATTAACCCAACTTCAATCAGTATATAGGCAAATAAATAAAGATATACCAATATTTAGCATAATGTTTGGCGCAGCGGATAAAACACAATTAGAAGATATAGCAAATTTAACAAATGCAAAAGTATTTGATGGAAGAACAAATTTATTAGAGGCATTTAAGCAAGTAAGGGGATATAACTAGTAAGAAAGGAAAACATAATGAAAAAAGGATATATTTTTTCTGCAATATTAGGTGGAACATTTTTTGCAGTACCATATTTAGCTCTTGGAGTTCAATTAGTACCAGCATTAGCAATAAGTGCAGTGGCATATGGAGCCGGAACCTTAATATTTAAAGATAGAAGTAAAATTGATTATTCAACTAAAAATACTAATTTATATGAAATACTAAAAAATGCAAAATCACAAACAACGCAAATTTTTGATATTTCAAAACAATTAGAAGACAGAGAATTAATTGCAAATGTCCAAGATATTTGTAATACATCAAATAAGATAATTGATACTTTATCAAAAAATCCAGGAAAACTATCACAAGTAAATAATTTTATAAATTATTACTTACCAGTAACAATAAAAATATTGCAAAGATATGATGAAATTGAAAATCAAAAATTAAATTCAGAAGAAAGTCAAAAATTTATGAAGTCTGTAAGAGATATGATTGCAAAAATAAAAGAAGCTTTTCATGAACAATTAAATAATATGTATCAAGCAGAGATTATAGATACAGATGCAGAATTAAAAGTATTTGAAGAAATGTTAAAATCTGATGGATTTTTAGGAGATATAAATATAAAAAAATAGGAAGTAAGTTTAAATATAGATAATTAAAGCCTAAAGAAAGGAAGATAAAAAATATGAGAGGAAGAAAAGAAGTCTGGATAGGACTTGGAATTTTAGTAATATTGGTCTTAATCATAATAGGAATAAAATTCTTTTCAACAAATGGAGAATCAATTATGGAATCAAACTTAAAAACGGTATATGTTGCAACAGGTGGAGGAAAAGAAAATTTCTTAGCAGATGAAGAAGTCAATAAAATAATGAAAAAGAAATATGGACTAAATGTTATATATGATTCATGGAGTAATGGAAAACTAATTAAAAATCCATTAGTAAGAGAAGATGGAACAAAATATGATGTAATGTTCTGTTCTGATCAAAGATTTTATGATTATTATAAATTAGCACCAGATACAACAAAAGGAGAATCAGCAAGATATACAGTTCAAAAAGGTGGATTAACATTAAATACTCCAATTGTAATATATAGTTGGGATACAGTTGTAGATGCATTAATAGAACAAAAAATAGTAACAGAAAAAGATGGGGTATATTATATAACAGATATGCCAAAATTAATATCATATATACTTGAAGGAAAGAAATGGAAAGACATTGGAGTAGATATGTTATATGGAAGTATAAATATAGACTCAACAGATCCAGTTACATCATCACCTGGTGCAACATATTATGGATTATTACTTTCAATTATGTGTGATGGAGAAATAACAGATGAAGCAGTTGCAGAAAATTTACCCAAACTAAAAGAATTTTACACAAAATCAGGATATATGAACAATACACCAGCAGATTTATTTGAATTATACTTAAAAACAGGAGTTGGAGGAAAGCCAATGATTGTTGATTATGAAAAAAGTGTAATAGACTTTGCAAATTCAAATCCAGATGGATGGAAACAAGTAAAAGACAAGATGAGAATATTATATCCAACACCAACAATATGGAACTCACATTGTATAGCATCATTTGATGAAGCAGGAGATGAGTATTATGAAGCTTATGAAGATAAAGAGATACAACAAATTGCATGGTCAAAATATGGATTTAGAACAGGTGTAACAGGTGGAAATTATGATGTAACACAAGTAAATGTAAAAGGAATACCACAAAGCATAATAAGTACAGTATCAAGCCTAAAAATGAATGTATATGAACAATTAATTTCATATTTAGGAAATAAATAGTTTATAAAATTTTAAATATAATTATAAAAAAGATTGGAGAAAATAAAATGGAAGAAGAAATAAAATTAGAAGTTGCTAAAAATGTAGATACAAAAGATATCGAATTAGCATTACAAACAGATAAAAAAGTTGATGAAGCTGTTGTGGAAAAATCATTAAATTATGATGCTTTAACACCAGAGGAAAAATCTGCAATAGATGAATTTATTAGTAAAGTTGATGTAAAAAATACTGCCCAAATATTACAATTTGGTTCAAGTGCACAAAGTAATATCTCAAAATTCTCAGATAGTGTTTTAAATGATGTTAGAACAAAAAGTTCTGGAGAAGTTGGAGATTTACTATCAGGATTAGTAACAGAAATAAAAGAATTTAATGCAGATGTTCCAGTTGAAGAGAAAAAGGGAATATTAGGAATATTCAATTCTGCAAAAAAACAAGTCGAAAAATTAATAGCAAAATATGACAAAGTAGAAAATAATATAGCTAAAATAGAAAAATCATTAGAAACACATAAACTTCAAATGATGAAAGATATTGCAATATTTGATACAATGTATGATAAAAATTTACAATATTTTAAAGAATTATCATTATATATAATTGCTGGTGAAAAGAAATTAGAAGAATTGAAAACAGTTACATTACCAGAATTACAAAAAATAGCAGAAGAAACAAAAGAACAAACAGATGCACAAGCTGTAAATGATATGGTAGCAATAATAAATAGATTTGAAAAAAGAATATATGATTTAAAAACAACAAGAATTATATCAATTCAAATGGCACCACAAATTAGATTAATTCAAAACAATGATAGTGAATTAGTTGAAAAAATACAAAGTTCATTAATAAATACAATTCCACTTTGGAAAAATCAAATTGTTATAGCATTAGGAATAACAAATGCAAGAAATGCATTAGGAGCACAAAAACAAGTTACACAAATGACAAATGATATGCTTACAAAAAATAGTGAATTATTAAAACAAGGAACAATTGAAATTGCAGAAGAATCTGAAAAAGCTGTTGTAGATGTTCAAACATTACAAAAAACAAATCAAGATATTATAGATACATTAGATAAAGTTATAGAAATTCACGAAAATGGAAGAGTAAAAAGACAAGAGGCAGAAGTTCAACTTGAAGAAATTGAAAATAAATTGAAAGAAAAATTATTAGAAATAAAGAACTAAAAAAGTAGGCGAAAGCCTACTTTTTTGATAATGTAATATTAAAAGATTTAGTTATATAACCTCTACTAATATTAATAGTAATATTATCACCAGGGCTTTTAGTAAAAATATATTCTCTTAATTCAATCATATTATTAAAAGTCTTATCATCAATAGAAGTAATAATGTCTCCAATTTTTATTCCACTAGAATAAGCAGGACTATCTTTATTAATATGTGCTATATAAATTCCATTTGGAACATTTGTAGAAGAAAAATATGGAGTAGTTTCTTTGTCATAAGCATAAATTCCCAGATAAGCCTCATCAAAAGCTCCAGTTGATACAATTTTTTCAATTACAGGTTTTACAACATTAATAGGAATGGCAAAACCAATACCTTCTGCAGATGTAATTTTTACACTATTTACTCCGATAACTTCTCCTGTAGAAAGAATTAAAGGTCCACCACTATTTCCAGGGTTAATAGAAGCATCAGTCTGAATCAAATCAGTCATATATGATACAGAATTATTTTCTTCAATTTTTATAGTTCTATTTATAGCACTAATTATTCCAGATGTTATAGTCCTTCTAAATTCATATCCAATAGGGTTGCCAATGGCATAAACAGTTTCACCAGATTTAATTTTGGAAGAGTCTCCAAATTTTACATAATTTAGACCGGAGGCATTTATTTTTGAAACAGATAAATCTAACTCTGAATTACACCACAAAACAGTTGCATCATATGTGTTACCATTTTCTAATGTAACATAACATGTACTAAATTTTTCACCAGTAACATGACAATTACTTAAAATATATCCATTATTTGAAACAATTATTCCAGTACCAATCCCTAAATCATTTAAAGAACTTGTTGAAAAAATAGATGTAGAATGAGATTTTATTTTTGATATACCAACAACACAATTAGAAACATCTTCTAACATATTTGAAATGTCTAAATTTGTAGTAGTTGAAACCGAATTATTAGAAGTACTAATTTTTGAGATATCATATTCTGATGACATTTCAATATTACTATATGTAGTATATATATAATAAGAAAAACTTAATAGAAAGATAGCTGAAATTATGAATAATATAATATTTCTAAACAAATGAGATTTTTTTTTCATATATAGACCTCCATAAAATAATTATGAACAAAATTCATAAAATTAAACAGAGGCTACAAAAGTAACCTCAAAAATTATTCAGAATCTGATACCTCTAATTCATCTTTTAAACATCTATCACAATGTGGAAAATCTTTTTTATCACAATCTAAATCAACACCTTTTAAGCATTTTCCTTCATGATGACATTTTGCACAAATTTTTATGTGTTTTACTTGATTAGCCCAAATTTGTACAGCATATTTTTTACCAGGGCAAAGAGGACCAAAAACAAATTCACCATCTTCATCTGTAAATGTATGGGAAACAGGTTTTAATTCTTTTTTACCACATTTATATTCTATTTCAACTAATTTAACAACAGCATCGCTTACAGGCTCTTTGAAACAATCTCTAACAATACCATAAATAACATCTCTATGATCATTAGCCAAAGTAATATCTAAATCAAATTGCTTTCCATCAGCAATAAATCCATCAATATCAACTATAGGACACATTGGCTCAGATTTTCTTTCATCCATTTCCATAAATAAACTCCTTTAATAAAATTTAGGCAAAGCCTATTAATGTATAATATGAAAAAATAAAATAATTGACAATAATAACTAGTCAAAAACATAAATATATTATATAATAATACAGTTATAAAATAATAAGAGAGGAAAAAGAAAATGGATAATAGACCAATAGGAATTTTTGATTCTGGAGTTGGAGGAATAACAATATTAAAAGAGATTCAAAAAAGATTGCCTAATGAAAATTATATATATTTAGGAGATACCAAAAACTTTCCATATGGAGAAAAAAATAGAGAAGAAATAATAAAATTTGCAATTCAAAATGTAGAATATTTAATAAAGAAAAATGTAAAAATAATAGTAATAGCTTGTGGAACTGCAACAAGTCAAGCAATAGATATATTACAACAAAAATTTGAAATACCAATAATAGGAATTATAAAACCAACAGTAGAATATATTAAAGAAAAAGAGTACAAAGAAGTAGGGGTAATTGCAACAGAAGGAACAATAAGAAGTGGCGAATGGGAAAGACAATTGAGAAAAAATATTTCTAATATTAATGTAATAAATAAAGCATGTCCGATGCTTGCAACGATTGCTGAAGAAGGAAGAGCAACAGGAATAGAAGGAAGAAATGCAATTAAAGAATATATGAAATCATTTAAAGAAAAGAAGATAAATAAGATTATTTTAGGCTGTACACATTTTCCAATATATGAACAAGTTATAAGAGATGAACTAAAATATGATGTAGAATTAATAAATACAGGAAAAACAGTTGCAAAATATTTAGAAGAATATTTGAATGAAAAAGAATTATATACTCAAAGCAAAAAAGGAAACATAAAAATAGAGTTAACTAAGAAGGAAGAAGAATTCTCAAGAATTGTAAATGATATATTTAAAGAAAAAGTATAACAAATAAAAATGTAAAAAAATATATTTTTTTTGAAAAATGTATTGAAAAAAATAAAATAATATGGTATAAATAATATTGAGTTATTAAATAATAAATTAGAAGAGGTAAATAATATGAAAAGATTTTTTAAATTAACATTAATAATAGGAATTACAATGATTGCATTAGCAATATCAAATATAGCATATGCTGATGATGATTTTGATATTTTAACACCAACAGATTTACCAACAGAATCAACATCAACAACTGCGCCAACTACAACAACAACTACACCAAGCACAAGTACTACATTAGAAATCCCAAAGACTACTACAACAACTGTAAAAATAACAAAAACAACAAATACATCATTACCACATACAGGTATAGAAGATAGTACAGGAATAATAGTAGCAATAGTAGCATTAGCAATAGTAGGAATTAGTTCATTTGTAGTAATAAAGAAAAATAGTGATATTTAAGATTAAGAGAAAAGTAAAATAAAGGTTATCAACAGAGAAAATTAGTCACAGGCTGAGAACTAATTGTGGAAAACATATTTGAAAAACTAACTCTTTAGCTTTCTAACGAATAAGTTAGACGTATAAGATACGTTATAATCTATCAGTAAGTTAAAAATAGGATGGAACCGTGTAATATAAGCACTCCTATAGATAGAAATATCTATAGGAGTGTTTTTTTATTTATAAAATAAGGTAAATCCAAAATATAAGGAGGTATAATTATGATTAGAACAATACAAAAAGATGGACAAATTTTAGATATGGAAGAAGGAAATGAAGAATTACAAAAGACAATTTGGCATACAACATCACATATATTAGCACAAGCAGTAAAAAGATTATATCCAAACACAAAGCTAGGAATAGGACCAGCAATCGAAAATGGATTTTACTATGATTTTAGAGTAGAAAAGCCATTCACAGAAGAAGATATAGCCAAAATAGAAGAAGAAATGAAAAAAATAGTTAAAGAAGATTTACCATTAGAAAGAAGTGTATTATCAAGAGAAGAAGCAATCAAGTTAATGGAAGAAAAAGAAGAACCATATAAAGTTCAATTAATAAAAGAACTTCCAGAAGGTGAAACAATATCATTCTTTAAACAAGGAGAATTTATAGATTTATGTGCAGGACCACATATAAATAGAACAGGAAAAATAAAAGCAATAAAATTATTAACAACATCTGCTGCATATTGGAAAGGAAATCAAGAAAATGACTCAATGCAAAGAATATATGGAGTATCATTCCTAAAAGCAAGTCAACTTGAAGAACATCTAAGATTATTAGAAGAAGCAAAACAAAGAGATCATAGAAAAATAGGAAAAGAACTTGAATTATTTATGACACACGAATTAGTTGGTTCAGGACTTCCGATGTATTTGCCAAATGGAGCAACAATAAGAAGAATATTAGAAAGATATATACAAGATAAAGAAATAGATTTAGGATATAGTCATGTATATACACCATCACTTGCAAATGTTCAATTATATAAAACAAGTGGACATTGGGATCATTATAAAGATGACATGTTTCCTGCAATGAAATTAGATAATGAAGAAATGGTATTAAGACCAATGAACTGTCCACATCATATGTTAGTATATAAAAGTAAACAACGTTCATACAAAGATTTACCAATAAAAATAGGTGAATTAGCAAATGATTTTAGATATGAAAATAGTGGTGCTGTTTGCGGACTTGAAAGAGTTAGACAAATGTGTCAAAATGATGCACACTTATTTGTAAGACCAGATCAAATAAAAGAAGAAGTAGGAAATGTATTAAAATTAATAAAAGAAGTATATCAAAAAGACTTCGGATTTTCAGCAGATTCATTTAAATACAGATTATCATTAAGAGATAAAAACAATAAAGCAAAATATATAGATAATGATGAAATGTGGGAAACAGCAGAATCACAATTAAGAGCAATATTAAAAGAAATGAATATAGATTTCTATGAAGCAGAAGGAGAAGCTGCATTCTACGGACCAAAGATTGATATTCAAATCAAAACAGCATTAAATCATGATGTCACAATACCAACATGTCAATTAGATTTTGCATTACCAGAAAGATTTGATTTAACATATGTTGGTGAAGATAATAAAGAACATAGACCAGTAGTAATACACAGAGCAATACTTGGATCTTCAGATAGATTTATATCATTCTTAATTGAAGAAACAAAAGGTGCATTCCCATTATGGTTATCACCAATACAAGCAAAAATATTACCTATTACAGATGCTCAAATTGATTATTGTACAGAATTAAAAGCAAAATTAAGAGCTAAGAGAATAAGAGTTGAATTAGATGATTCAAATGAAAAAATTGGATATAAAATCAGAAAAGCTCAACTTGAAAAAGTTCCATATATGTTAGTTATAGGTGCAAATGAACAAGAAAGTCAAGTTGTAACTGTTCGTGCAAGAAAAAATGGAGCTAATTTAGGTGAGATGACAATTGACGAATTTATTGAAAAAGTTCAAAATGAAGTTGAAAATAAAGCGATAGATAGATAAAGAAAAGGAGCTATGAAAATAGTTCCTTTTTACATATAAAAAAATAAACAAGATATTAACATATCTCGTTATTTTGGTTGGGCTGGCTAGATTCGAACTAGCGCATGTTAGAGTCAAAGTCTAATGCCTTACCGCTTGGCTACAGCCCAATGTATAAAATTATAAACAACCATATAAGGTATTATATGGGGTGGAAGATGGGACTCGAACCCACGGTCTCCAGTGCCACAAACTGGCGCGTTAACCAACTACGCTACATCCACCATTGTTTAGTCCATTTGTGAACACATTAATTATTTTAGTATGTTTTTACAAATTTGTCAAGATATTTTTGTAAATTATTTGATTTTTTATCAAAAATTTGTTAATATAATAATGAAAAATAAGGAACGGAGGAAGTTAGAAAAAGTCTAACGAAAAAAATATGGCAAATGTAATTGTAATAGGTGGCGGACCTGCCGGAATGATGGCAGCAATAACAGCAGCCGAATATGGAAATAATGTAACAATAATAGAAAAAAATTCAGATTTTGGAAAAAAATTATTAATAACAGGAAAAGGTAGATGTAATATAACAAGTTCATTATATATGAGTGAATTTATAAAAAATACTCCAGGTAATGGGCAATTTTTATATAGTGCATTTCAAAATTACACAAATACAGATATAATAGACTTTCTAAAAAATCAAGGACTTGAAGTAAAAGAAGAAAGAGGAAACAGAATTTTTCCAGTTACAGACAAATCTATAGATGTATTAAATTGTTTCAAATCAAAAATAAATGAATTAAAAATAAAAAAATTATTTAATACAAGAGTTCAAAAAATTTTAGTACAAAATGGTGAAGTATTAGGAGTAAGGACAGAGAAAGAAATAATTCAAACAGATAAAATAATACTAGCAACAGGGGGAAAAAGTTATCCATTAACAGGATCAACAGGAGATGGATATTTAATAGCCAAAAATATAGGACATAAAGTAACAGAAATAAGACCATCACTAGTTCCTTTGGTAATATATGAGAAGAATGAATGTAAAGAAATGCAAGGTTTAAGTTTAAGAAATGTTGGAATAAAAATTATTGATGAATCAAAAAATAAGTTAATATATGAAGATTTTGGAGAAATGATATTCACTCATTTTGGAATTTCAGGACCTACAATTTTAAGTGGTTCAGCACATTTGGTAAGATATAAAGAAATAGATAATCTAATGAAAGAGCAAAAAATAAAATTACAAATAGATTTAAAACCAGCATTAACAGAAGAACAATTAGATGAAAGAATATTAAGAGATTTTAAAGAATTTAAAAATAAACAATTTAAGCATGCATTAGACAAATTATTACCACAAAAAATGATTCCAATTGTAATTGAAAAAACAAAAATAAATGAAGAAAAAAGAGTTAATGAGATAACAAAAGAAGAAAGAAGAAATTTAGTAAAAGTATTAAAAAAATTCGAACTTACAATAAAAGACTTTAGACCAGTAGAAGAAGCAATTATAACAAGTGGGGGAATAAATATAAAAGAAATAAATCCAAAAACAATGGAATCAAAATTAGTAAAAGGGTTATATTTTGCAGGAGAAATAATAGATGTAGATTCATATACAGGAGGATTTAATTTACAAATAGCATATTCAACAGGTTATACTGCAGGAATGCATGTTGGAGATTTAGAAGAATGAAAGAATTTTATACAATATCAAAAAATGAAACAACAGAAATTATTGAAAAAAAATCAAAATTTATAGCAGACATTTATCCAGTAAAAAATGTAGAAGAAGCAGAAAACAAAATAAAAGAAATAAAAAAGAAATATTATGATGCAAAACATCACTGCATAGCTTATAGAATTGTAGAAGAAGATAGAATAATTGAAAAATCAAGTGATGATGGAGAACCATCAGGAACAGCTGGAGCACCTATGCTAAATATATTACAAGGAAGTAATTTATGTAATATAATAGTTATTGTAACAAGATATTTTGGTGGAATTTTACTTGGAACAGGTGGATTAGTTAGAGCATATTCTGATGCAACGAAAAAAGCTATTCAAAAAAGTGAATTATTATTTCAAAAAGATGGTTTTGAAATTGAATTAGAAACAGATTATTCTAATTTAGAAAATTTTAAATATTATTGCAAAAGTAATGATATAAATATCATAAATATTGATTATTCAGAAAATATAAGAATAAAAATTGAAATGGAAAAAGAGAAAAAGGATATTTTTTTGAAAAACATCGAAGAACAAAAAATCAATAAAATAAGAATTGTCGAATTGTGTCGAAAAATAGTAAATATAGTAGTAAATAAGTGATTGAAATGTCAAAAACTTCCAAAAATATATTGTAATCTTAAATTCAATATAATATAATCCAAAATGTAAGTTTTTTACAATTGAAAAATAGGAGGAAAAAACATGAGAGAAAAAATCACAGTTTTAATAGCAGATGATAATCAAGAATTTAGTACAACATTAGCAACATATTTAAAAAATCAAGAAGATATGGTAGTTGTAGGAAGAGCAAAAGATGGAAATGAAGCTTTAGATATGGTATCTAGTCTAATGCCAGACGTATTATTATTAGATGTAATAATGCCACATTTAGATGGAATAGGGGTTTTAGAACAAATGAACATGATAAAATTAAACAAAAAGCCTATTTGCATAATGCTATCAGCAGTTGGACAAGACAAAGTAACCCAAAGAGCAATTGAACTTGGAGCTGAATATTATGTTGTAAAACCATTTGATATAGATTTGCTTATAACAAGAATAAGAGAACTAAAAAATTACAAACCATCATCACAAAACAATAATTTTATTTCAAGAGAAATAGGAATAAGTAAACCACAATATATTGATATTCCAAACAACTCAGCCAATAAAGAAGAAAATATTGAAGCATTAGTTACAAATGTTATACATGAAGTTGGAGTGCCAGCACATATAAAAGGTTATCAATATTTAAGAGAAGCAATTATTATGGTTATAAATGATATTGATGTTATAAATCAAATTACAAAATGTTTATATCCACAAATAGCCAATAAATTTCACACAACTCCATCACGAGTAGAAAGAGCAATACGTCACGCAATAGAAGTAGCATGGGGAAGAGGAGAACAAAAGACAGTAGAAAACATATTTGGATACACAATTTCAGCAGCCAAAGGAAAGCCTACAAATTCAGAATTTATAGCAATGATTAGTGATAAATTAAGGCTTGAACTTAAGAGTGCGTAAAATTTAAAAACCTTAATGGAAGCCGCATACAGAAATTTGTAATATCGATAAATCAAGAACCTCTAGTATTCATGAAAAAGAATATGGAGGTTTTTATTATGGAAAAAATTGATTTTTTTAAGTCTGCCATACTTAACTGCATCTCATTGGTTTATATTATGAAAAATGTAGAAAAAGGTTATAAAATTTATTACTAATTAATAAGTTGATAATATTTTTTTGGTATGATATAATATATATATCGCTTAAAGCAATTTTAAGTAGTTATAAGGAGATGCAAAGATAATGAAAGAGGCACTGAAAAAACAAATTGAAGAAGTACTCCCTGAATTAGAAAATGCATTAGTCAAAGCAGGAGACATTGTTGTAGTTAATGGAGTGAGCATTGAACGGTTTGAAGCAGAAAAAATTTGTGTAGAGCTTAAAGAAGAATTGAAATCTAAAATCAAAAAATGCAAAATTGATTGGGATTTAATTCCACTCGAATTAGTAGTTTCTGATGAAAGATGGAGAGCTTTGCAAAAATCTCTGAATCAAATTAAGTAAGATTTGATTCAAACTAACTAAAAAGAGTATGCTTGTTAATAAGCATACTCTTTACAAAATAAATAGATGGAGAAAAAAGAAAGGAGTTTGTATAATGTTTTGTATTCATTATACAATGTTAAATATATGAAAATACCTGAATTAATTGATCTAATAAATGAATTTGTTTTTGGAAAAGATTTAGCAACAGAAGAAAAATTAAATGAAAAACAAAAAAAATCAAAAGCATCAAACATAAAAAGACAATATAATATGTTAATTCAAAATAAAAAAGCAAGTGGTAAAAAAATTCAATTAAGAGATTTAAAAAAGTTAATGGCACCATTATTAGAAAATTATCAAGAAGTTTCAAAATATGAACCAATAAATGAAACCTTGCAATTAATGGCAGAAGATATAAGAGAAAGTAATATGACAACACAAAAAGATAAAGACAATATGGAAAATGAAATTGCAACAATATATGCTTCAATTTTAGGAAATCCAGGAACTTCAACAAAAGGAATGACAAGTGAATATATATCTAAAATTATAGCAAAGAAAGTTGCTGATGCGGATGATATAAATAGAGATGATATAATGAATTTATTAATTATGCAATCTCAAAATATGTATTTAGACATTGAGCAATATCAAAATTTAATTAATGCATCTGTTATACGCTTTTTATCAACAAATAAAGGTAGTATAAAATTTACAAATCCTAAAGTATTTAAAGTATTTGAAAGTTTAGCAGCAAGTTATAAAGTACAAGGTGATTTTGAAAAAGTAAAAGAAGTATATGAAAAAGCTTTAAGATTAAAATCACTTGAAAATACAATTGAATATCAAGAAATAAAAGAAAAGTATGAAGATTTTATTAAATATATGGATTTAAAGAAGAATTTTGATGATAAAAGGTTTGATAGTTTTGAAGATTTGATGGATTCTTTAAATGTTAAGTTTTCTGATGATGGAATATTTAGACCTGAAAAAGAAAGAAAGGATTTTTTTGATGATAATCCACAAAATTTAAAACAAAGTCGTAGCAATTATGTAATGCCAGTAAGTAAAAAAATGGAAGGTTTTAAAAGACTTGTTAGATCATTAAAAAGAGATAATCCTGATTATGATATATTAGAATGTGAGATTGGTAAGGATTTATATGCAGGATATGTTATATTTAAAATAGAGAATGCAAATGTATCAATTTTAGAAAATTTTAATGCAGTAAATGCAAGAATATTTATTGTAAAAAATGAACAGATTGATCAAGTAAGAAAATTAGCAAGAAATGATGCTATTGGTTTAGATGGAGTTGAAGCAGCTAATCACATAGAGAATTTTGAGAATTATTGTAGAAACTTAATAAGAAAAACCAAAACATTAATAAGACAAACACAGGTAGGTGTTGCTCCTCCAACTGAGGAGGAACTTGTTTTTGATGATGATTCATTTATTGATTCTTATGCTGATATTAGTAGTGAACGAGTGCAAGTTCCAAATAAAAAAGATGGTGAAGAACAAGAAGGAGAGAATAAAGAAGAGACTGGAGAACAAGAAGAAATAGATGATAAAGGTGATGTTGAAGACAAAGAAGAATTACATGATGAAATATCTCAAGATATGATAGAAGAAGAAAGAAGAAAAGCACACAAAAAGAGAGAATATGTAAAAGAACTTAAGGCTAGAATTGAAAGAATCCAGAAAGAAAAAGAAGAAAAAATAGCAAAGGTAAAAAACGGAAAAAGTGAAGAAAAATAAGTATGTATATAAAGCAAAAAGGAGAAGACATGAAAATAATTGATAAAATAATAGATTTTGTAAAATCAATTTTCATTCATCCAGAACTTTTAGTTGAAGGACAAGAAACAAAAGTTAGTGAACAGAAGATAAATAATTTTATGGAGTCTTTACAAAAAGATACTCAAAATCATTTGTATAAAAATGAAATTTTAGATGAAATTGAAAGAAATCCAGAATTAATTGATAAGTTATCTTATGAAAGATTAGTTAAACTAAACCAATTATATGATGAAAAGATAACAGAATTGGAAAGACTTAGTTTGAACGTTGACATAAATAAGAAATGATGGTATAATATATTATAGTTGACATTTGGTCTAATTTTGATTTTTACCTTTTTTCAACTAGTCCGACACAACACAGTAAAAAAATATTTGAGGTGAAAAAACATTATGGCTATTTTTAATCAGCATGGCAAGGCTGTCGCTAATGGTGTACTGGTATCTGATATTATTCATGATCATTTATCTTCGCAGGAATTGTTTGTGAAGAGGAAGCTTAGCTTTTCTACCCGGGAAGAATTTTTGGAACAACTGCAAAAAGTGTTTAGTCCAAACACAAAGATTTATAGTGAACTCAAAAATGCATTAAAAGAAAATGATATGGAGGCTGAAAAAAAGATGAGAAGAAAAGCAAAAGCATCTAAGAAGGCTGTGATTCAGCATGTGGTAGAACCAGTTAAGGTTGCACAGGTTGATTCTCTTGTTGAAGAAAAGGGTTATTCTTTGGAAGAACTGAAGGGAGAAAGAAATACTATTGTTTCTGGACTCTCAAGTGAGCAGCAGGAATTGGCAGAAGCAACTTCGATTTTGGAGATCAGGAAGGAAACTCTCAAAGAAGTTCGGAAGGTTTTCGATGATGCCAAAAAGGCACTCGAGGATGCAAATTCCGAAGTAAGCTCTGCAGAAAAAGCAGTTGAGGCATCTAATGCCAAGTTGAAGGACTTCCAAAGCCGACTGGCAGAGGTTGACAGAAAGATTGAAATGGAGGAAAACAAGAGTATCTATTTGGTTGCTCCTGGTTATACCGGGGAAGTGCCTGAACATGGTACATTCATTTCTTCTGTTGATGTCAAAGGCATTGCCAATCTCAAAGTTGAGACTCTGGGAACTGAGATTGAGCCTAATTTCCTGGACATGATCAATGCAGGTTTCGATTCGGCTCAGGAGTACGCAAGAGCTCTTAAGTTTGTTACCCTGATTGAGTACTACCTTTGCAATGATATGCAGTATAACGTACTGGTATCTGACAGCAAGATTCAGAAGCTCATTTCTGAACATATTGGTGGCTAAAATCAACATTCTAACATTATGTTGGACGAGAAGGATACTGTCTAGGCAGTATCCTTTCTCGTTTTTTTTATTTCTTGGAGTAGAAAAAGTGCATGAATATTTGGACACTAAGAGCATACAGTATTAGTATTGGAGAAGAAAATATGAATGTTTTAATAATAATATCTTGTATATGTTTTCTTTTTATTTGTATGAGAATATTTGTAGTACCAATAAAATTAATGGTGAAATTGGGGATTAATTCTATTTTAGGAATAATATTTATTTTAATAGTAAATTTTATAGGGATATATTTTAATTTTCATATAGGAATAAATTGGATAACAATATTAATAGTACGGAATTTTAGGAGTACCAGGAGAAATATTTATTATATTGGTAAAAAATTTTATATAAAAAACAGAGGAGAATGGTTTTCACCATCTCCTCTGGCTAGGGTATAACAGAGCTTAAGAATCAACTCTGTTGAAGTTCACCAATCTGGTGACAGCTTCAAATGCAGGGGCAGAATAAACTACCCGTCTTTTATGGGGGAACGCATTTTTCAACTTATAGTTGAAAGAACTGGGCATTTTGAAAACAGTACCGAGAAAATCAGATGCTTTCATTTTTTTCTTTTCACCAGTGAGCATGTCGTGAACAACGAAATACTCAATTTTGTCGATTGCTTCAAAAGTGACCCAAACAGTAGCGTTCATCATATTGAACACCCTCCTTAAAATTAATATCTATATTATAACTCATAAACTAAAAATAATCAATAGTTTTACATAAAATTAAATAATAAAAATATATAGACAATATTAAATTTGTGAGGTATAATACTTTATATAACTTGCAGGTGTAGTTTAGTGGTAGAATCCCATGCTTCCGACCTGGTGGCCCGAGTTCGATTCTCGGTACCTGCTCCAATATTTATAATTTTATATAACTTTTTGAAACTTTATAAAAAACGATACAACACGAAAAACATTGAAAAATAAGCACTTTTGAAATATAACTAAAAATTAAAAATTGTTAAAAAACGATTTAAATTTATAAAAAACTTGTAAAATCACATTAAAATTACATTAAAACTAAACATTTAATTACATTAAAAAGAAATTTACATTAAAATTTTTTAATAGAAAAAAAGCTAGTAATTTATATTGCTAGCTTTTAGTGTTCCTAAATGATAAAAAGAGCGGGTAGTGGGTAATGAAATCCCACTACTCTACTCAAATATACTGATACTACTATGTTACATAACATTAATAAAATTATTAAAAGGTGTTTTAATGTATTTATTATGCAGATAATCTTTGTTGCTTATAATAAGCTCTTGAATTTTTTAATTGTCTGTTTCTATATCTAGCAAGGATATGTCCATATGTTTCTTTTATTTGTCTATCATCTACATGACCTAAAATAGAAGCAATAACAAGTAAATCCATTCCAGCTTCTATCATTCTAGTAGCTCCAGTATGTCTACACATGTGTACATGGCAACCATTTGGTAGTTCAAGTTTTACACCAGCTTCTCTACATATTCTTTTAAATATATTATTTAAACACCTATAATCTATATAACTGCCGTCTTTTTGGCAAAATAATAAATGTTCTTTATTGTTAAAATTACTTCTTGAATTTTGTATTTGATCCTTTACAGTATCTGTTAATAGTTTTTCGTCAAATATATCAAATGGTACAAACCTTTCATCTAATTGCCCTTTGGATACTTTCCTTTGTCCAGTTTTCGTATGTTCTCCCATAAGAATTTTTCCATCTTCTTGTGTTAGTGTTCTATTTATTATGAAGCCACCAGCGGAAAAATCAAGATGTTTTGTGTAATCTAATGCTCCTAACTCTCCAATTCTTGCAGCAGATAGTAGTAAACAAATAAATAGGTTTCTTAATGTTCTTTCATCATAATTACATCTAGAACTTTTTATTAAAGGTTGAGTGCGAATGTAGTGCATTAGTTTTCTTTGTTCGTCTACTTCAAATGCTTCTACTTTTTTCTTTGTCTGTAGAGAAGTAGGAATAGTAATTCGCAACATAGGATTATCTGGATATGCTATTATTTTATCTAATACGCATTCCATAAATGCTTCATTTAATTTATTTACGATATGACCTATTTCACTTTGAGATAAATATCTTATAGAATTTAGAAATTTATTTATATTTTGATATGTTATTTGTTGGACCGGCTTTTTAAAATCGTCCCATTCTTCAAGATGTTTATAATGATATTGATCTTTGCTTTTTGTATTTTTTCCAATTTTTCCAGCTTCAAATTTGTTGTTTCGTACTCTTTTTGAAACTTCTATTATAGTGATTCCATTTTTCTTAACATAAGTTTTTGTTTGTATTTTTGCTTCTGTTTCCAATTTTTTATCTACTGCTGCTTTCTTCTTACTTTCATTTGCAACAGTAGTTTGTTTTTTATCAATGGAAATTTGAGCTTGATATCTTTGATAACAGTAAAATCTATCGCAATAGGTTAGGCATGAAGTACATTCTGTACATTTTTGACATTTTTTTGTACCTGTTCTATTATTACATTCTGTTCTATCTGTACAGTTTTTACAAATATCGCATTCATAATCTAATTTTTCTGGTCTTTTAATCTTTTGTATAGTATTGTAAATAGATCCTTCGCCATTAGCTCGACGAGTTCCTTTTTTGTTCATAAAAAAACCTCCAATTTTTCAAATATTTTTCATAAATCACTTGAAAAATGAAGGCTATTTAGATATAATGATAGCGTATTCATTCTTCAGAGTGTTTACAACCTTTGGATAAGTGTTCTGCCGCGAAACATAGCACTTATCCTTTTTTATATATTTTTTAGTTTGTGTCCTAAGTCATTAAAAATTATTCCCGTTGCTAAAGCATCTTCAACAGCTCTATGAGCTTGAGTTCTATGTATGCCATATTCATTACAAATTGTATCTAATTTGTAATTAGGTAAATAAGAATTTTTATAGTATTTTTTACATACCTGCAAAGCATCAAAAAATTGTCTTTTTTGTGAAAATAAATCTAAACCATTTTTGTATAAAAATTTAATGTCAAATTCAGTATTATATGCTACAATATTATAATTATCTAAAAAATTATAGAAGCTTTTTATTACAAATGAAATATTAGGGGAATTAGAAACCATTTCGTTTGTAATATGATTTATGTTTGTAATTTCATTGGAAATTTCTTTTTTGGGCTTTAGTAATGTTGTTAAACATTCCACTGGTTTTCCTTCTATAAATTTTATTGCTGCAATTTCAAGTAGTTCATCTTTTACAGCATTAAGACCTGTTGTTTCTGTATCTATAACAACAAAATTATCTAATTTTAAATCAGATGTTTTAGAAGTTATAGAAGTGGTTTTAAAATTTATGATGTCTTTTAATGCTTGTTTGCATACTGGAGTAGTAGATAATTCTATTTCTTTATAAGTTAATGAAGAGTAAGAAGTATTATAGTATTTAGTTCTATTTTCAATAATAATTTTCTTATTTAAGGCATTCTTTTGATATTCCTTAGTATATGTTAAAAATGAAATACTATTATTTTTTAAAATAGAGTTGTATATATCTTCAAAACTACTTTTTTCAAATAAATTTTGATTATAATATGTCGAAACATCATTTAACTTATTAAATTTATTCTTACAATGATAACAAATATATTTATTTTCTTTAATTTCCATTGCATTGATATAGCATGGAATATTACAAATAGAACAATTTTGTTTTTTAAATATATTTTTTAAATAATCAAATATGTAAAACACCTCCTTATTTAAAAGCACTTTGGTTTTCAACTTTAATTACTTTTCCTATTATTACTATATCATTATTTTGTAAATCTGTTTGAGGAGGAAAATTCCACATATTCATTGCTTGAAGTTCATATCCAGAAGTAGTCTGTAAAATTTTTCTTATAATAGGAAAACCATTTTTAAATTTTAATAAATATGTACCACCACTAATAAATGAATTTTGTTTTTGAATGATGGCGATATCTCCTCTATCTAATAAAGGAGCCATTGAATTATCATTTGCATAGATTGCAAAAAAGTTATTTATATTTTGACCATCAATATCAGTCCTATAAACATAAGGTATTTTTTGAATAACTTCATTTGTAACTAAATCTATAACATCAATTTCAATTACTTTAGATCTACCAAAATCTCTATCCATTGGAACATCTTCACCCATTAACCAAACTTCGTTCACATTTAAAGCTTTTGCTAAATTAAAAAGTCCTGTTTGTTTAGCTTCATATTTTCCTTTTAAATATTCACTTAGAGAAGATTTTGAAATACCACTTTTTTGAGATAATTCAGATTGATTCATATTCCTTATTTTCATTGCTTCTTTTAATCTTTTGGAAAAAGACTCACTCATAAAAATATTCTCCTTTCCTTAGTAACTAAGCATATTATAACAACTTTTTCTAAAAAATACAATAAGTTTTCTAAAAAAAATTAAGAAACTCGAATTTTTTTAGAAAAAAGTATTGACATTTTAAATTTGTTTTGGTAATATAATTCTAGTTCGAGAACACGAACGGAAAGGAGAGATAAAAAATGGCAAAAGAAAAATACGATTATTCTAAATTACTTGGAAAAATCACAGAAAAATTAGGAAGCAGAAGGCAATTAGCTGAAAGATTAGGAGTTAATGAATCAACTTTGAGTTATAAATTTAATGGTTCTAGTGATTTTAGTAGAACTGAAATGAAAAATATATGCAAAATTTTAGAAGAACCATTATCACGCATTATCGAATTTTTTTTTACAGAAGAAGTTCGAGAAAACGAACAAAAAGAGGAGAAATAAAATGTTAAAAATAAAAAATCGCGGCAGAACACAAATAAGAAAGGTGGTTTTTGTAATATGAGAGTTGAAACAAAAGCAACAATGAAGTGGGAAGAGGCTCCAGATACTATAACTCCAAAAGACTTAGCAGCTATATTAGGTATTGGAATAGAAGGAGCAAGAGCAATATTTGATAAAGACGATTTCCCTAAAATATCAAAAAAAGATATTGGCAACATAGGTAAAGCAGATAAAGAAGTAGCAAGATTATATATACAAGGAATAAATGTAAAAACACATCCTAAAGAATCGCTACTAACAATGATTTATTTTGAATTAAAAAAATTAAATTCAAAAACAGACCAAGAAGCGGAGGAATAATAAAATGAAGGTTGTAAACAAGAAAAAATTTATAATAAGAATATTAGAAGTATCAATAATTATGGCAACAATTATATTAACAATAGTATCTATTAATTATGCAAATAAAATTAGAGGATACCAAGCATTTGGAGGAGAGTATTTAGTACCTTTATTAGGATTATTACTAATATTAATTATAGAAACAATTTATGAAGAAAGTGAGAACAAAAAAGCTGAAAACAAAA
>UMJX01020430.1_pt1 | contig 21028 bp, 2 predicted proteins | sample 1966131 | NCBI WGS metagenome assembly UMJX01 (sample SAMEA4836162, study PRJEB28245) | human gut metagenome | biome: gut microbiome; material: fecal sample | place: Denmark | collected 2008 | reverse complement strand
AAATTTTTAAAATGTTGCCCGTCCCCAATTTAAAAAAATTTACATAACTTGCCAAATTTGGAAAAACATGCTATAATATAGGTATAGTGGTAAACAACCACATAAAAAATTTATATATTTATATGGAGGTAATAATTATGTTGAACGTAATCGCATTGGCATTTGCTCTGGCCACAAGTGTAACACCGACAAACACAACAGACACAATTTCAACCCAGAAGACTGAGCGGAGCTCAGTAGCACAGGTACAGGTAGCAACCGAAGAGGTTGTAGAGACAGCAGGAACGAACCTTGGAAGTACAACAAGTGAAGAGACGATTGAAGAAGCAGACTCAACAATGGTTGAGTATCTCCGACCGAATGTTTACTATTTCACAGCTCCAGATGGAGTTGTATGGGAGTTTCAGATGAAGTATGATATTCCTGCGGGAATTGAACCTGAATCATTTGAGTTTTTTGAGTACATGGATGAAAAAAGTTGGATTGTAAAATCCATGATTTTCAGAAAGCATGTAGGGGAACTTCCTGATGTCTACATTCCGACTGCGGATGAAATGCTAGAAGTTCCAAGCGGAGGAAAGACTATCACCAATTATAAGGGTGAAGAAATTCCGTATAAGCTTTGTCCGAATTCTTTATTGGTTTATGCAGAAATAGGCAATATGAGCGGTAAATTGTCTCATTTGGATGCTTCTGGTTTCTCGCCTAACCTTTATGTAGCTTATGATTATAATTTGGATGGTGAGATGGGAATCGAAGATCTTGTAGAAATCGCGAAGAGGGTATTTTCTAGTCCGTGTTCTTGGTTATACAATGAGGACTATGAATATCTTTCATGGGAAAATGACTTTCTTCCGTTGTTGGAAGAAAATTCGGTGAAAGGTGAGTTTGAAGTTATTAACCCGCCACTCGAATAACCTCCACTAAAAAAGACTGACATTATGTCAGTCTTTTTTAGTTGGGGACAGGCACCATTTTAAATTTTTAAAATGATGCCTGTCCCCAACTACTACGGAAATACAAACTTCCTAAAATAATTATCTAGAACTATAGTATAATATGTCAAAAAAATTACAAAAATGTAATATAAAAGTTATATTTTAAGTAAGTATTATTTCCGTAAAAAAACTCTAAAAATCAACATTTTCAGCAGTTGAAAAATATATTTTTTTATCTTAAATTAAATATAGTAATATTTAAATTTTAGGAGGAAAAAATGAAGAGTCTAAAGAAAAATGGTAAATTAACTATAAAAGTGTTGTGCATTATCTTGGCAGTATGTATGCTAATTTTTTTTATCACATACAAAAATTTCAATAGTATAAAGACCAATATATTGAATTTTAATATTAATGGATTAGAAAAGAATAATGCAAATATATCTATAATAAAAGATGTAGGTGATGGAACTGTTACTGGTGAAATTGTTATAGATGGAAATTATTCAGGAATTATACTTAATGGCAAACCTCATGCATATGCAGATGGAAAGTACAGAAATGGATATTGTTTAAACCATGGTCGAAGTTTATATGGAACTGCTGACATAAGAGGAAATAAACTAGACCTAAGTGGTTCATCATACAGCAATTCAAACAACAACTGTAAAAGTGAAACTTCTGGAGATAGTATAAAATGGCTATTAGATAATATGCTAAGAATGAATTTAACAATGACACTTGATGAAGAATACTACGCAGTAAGAGACGAAGAATACAAGATATATAAGCAAAATTTGAAAAATATTGTAGAAAAATATACAAGCTCAAGAGGAAATATAGTAGACAATTTAACTGATACTGAAATTTTCCAAGTTCAACAATATGTATTATGGCACTATACAAAAAATGTTAGTGAAGTAACTCCTAAGTGGATAAATAATTCTTCAGACCCTAAAACAATCCTATATAACGCATTAATAAGTGGTGCAAATGATACACCAACACCAGATAATGGAAGATATAGTAGCAATGGAACAGAAGTTGTAACAATAGTTCAAAATAAAAATTGCACTATGGAAAAATATGGCAATAACAGTATTATAATAGGGCCAATTACTATAAATAATGATTATGAAAAAATATATAAATTTTCATATTACGGATTGCAAATTAACAATGAAAGTTTAACTACAAAATCAAAGATTGTTCAAGACGATAAAAAAACAGAAATAGAAAGAGATTCATATACTAACTATAACGGAAAAATTTATGTAATTATTAGTGATTACGATTTATCTAAAGTAAATTATGATTACAGTTTTAAAGGATATTTAACAGCATTATCTTACAAAACAACTGCAGATTACTGGTATTATAATGAAAATGTACAACCAGTTGTAACTTTAAGCCAAAGAGAACCAGAAGAATTTGAGGAAACTATCAAAGCAAATTACAAAAAGACAGTGAACGGAAAATATGATTTAGAAATTGAAAAGCAAGATACAAAAGGAAATACTTTATCAGGAAGTAGTTTTAATATAATAAGAACAGATAAACCTGGATTAATAAAAACAGAAACAAATGATATAACAATTAATTCAGAAGATGAAGTACATAAATATGTAATTCAAGAAACAAATGCACCAACAGGTTATAAAACATTAGCAAATCTAGTAGATGTTAAAGTTTCTTTTGAATTAGCAAATGGAGAATATAAAATTAAAGATGCTATTGTAGAAGGAGATACAGAAGGTCTAGTAAGTTGTGAAATTGTAAATAACAAAACAAAAGTTAAAGTTGTAGTTAAAAATAAATATTTTGACTTAGCATTAAAGAAAATGATTCTTAGTGTTACAAAAGCTGAAACTAACGAAGAAGTTGAAGTGAAAAAATCAAATGGATTTAATGTAAGTAGACACAATGAAAATGGTGTTGGTTGGGAATCTCCAGTAAAAGCAAGTACTGGAACAAACTCAATATACACATTAAACAAAACTCCTGTTGAAGTAAGTAAAGGAGACAAAATTAATTATTCTATAAGAATATACAACGAAGGTGAAGTTGAAGCTAAGGCACCTCAAATTTATGACTATATTCCAAAGGGATTAAAATTAGTTTCTATTTCATACCAAGATGGAAAAAATGAAAATGGTGAAATTGATGAAGATAAACAAATACCAGTAATTTCGAAGAAATTTATTGATTCTAAACTAGATCTTTTGAAATATTATGAAGGTCTAAATTACAGTATTTACGATTATGATAAAGGTAATTTAGAAATAAACTTGACTAATACTGATTACATAAGAGCTGTAAAAACTGGAGCTAAATTAGATTATGATTATGTAACAGTAACTTGTATAGTTGAAGATACAGCAAAAGGAATATTAACAAATGTTGCAGAAATTACTAAATACAAAATAAATGATGGAAGAGGAGTATATCTTAAAGACATAGATTCAACTGCAAACAACTGGACAGCAAGAAGCCAAGATAAATTGGAAAGCGATAAATCTAATGATAATTGGAATACATATTCAAATGCACAAGATAATTTATTAGACGGAAATTGGCATACTGAATTTAAGGCACAAGATTTTAGTATGTTTAATACAAATGGTAATAAAGGTGATGATGATGATTTTGATAAAATTGTAGTTAAAGGTGATTACAATTTAAAAATCAGAAAAGTAAATTCTAAAACTGGTGAAGGTATTGATGATATTAAATTTAATGTTTCAAGACAAAAAACAGGTGAAACAGTTGAAAAACTTGGCGAAAGTATAGAAACAATAAATGCAGAAATTTCTTATAGTGAAGAATTAACTACTACTAAAGATTTTTCAATAATTTACAATATTGAAGAAATTCAAAATGACAAATATATTCAATTAGCTGAGCCTATAAAATTAGAATTAATTGCAAAAAAAGGTTTATTATCTGGTTATAATTTTACATGTGGTGATGTTAAAACATCTAAACCAGAAAAAATTACCAAAACATTTACATGCAAAACAAAACAAGGTGAAAATTTAAATGTAAAAGTAAATTACCCAACTACAGGTAATGAAGTAATAATTGAAATTGAAAATACAATTATTCAAGATGGACAATATGGTTTAAGATTAAGAAAAATTTCTTCAGGAAATAATGAACCTTTAACAGGAGTAACTTTTAAAGTTGAACAAAAAATTTGGAATGACAATGTTCAAAATACATCTATTGTAGATTTAAATGCAACAGATGATGATGGTTATACAAATACATATACAGATGCATTAGATGGCAGTAGGAAATTATTAGTACAAACAATAAATTTAGGTTCACTTAATCAAGATATTTACAAAATTACAGAAATTAATTTAGGTGAAAATACAGGTTATACTAAGCTAAATTCAAATATTATTGTAAAAGTTAATAAAAAAATTGAAAGTGAAAATTATGTAATAGATTACTACACTGTACAAGTTGAAGGTGTTGGAAGTATCAAAGTAAATAGTATAAATCTAACAGATACAATTTCAATTACTGAAAATGGTGTTAAATATTTAGTAACAGCTACAATGCAAAATTCAGGAGGCAGTGGAATACTTGATTTAACAATAACAAATGCTCCTGATAATAATATACCATTACAAATAAGAAAAGTTTCTACAAAAACAGGTGAAACTATTACAGGTGCAGAGTTTGTTGTTACAAAAAGAGGAGCAAAAAGACCATTATTTAATGGAATTGATACAATAGGTAAAATTACTTTAACAGATAATATAGAAGCTACGACAAAAAAAGTTACTTATGACGTAGAAGAAGTAAATGCACCAGAGGGATTTGATAATATTTTATATGATAAATATATTCAATTAGATGTTACTATTGGAGAAACAACTGTAAATGGTGTTACAAAAGGAGTACCAACAGATGTAGTTGCTAAAGTTTATGATAATGATGGAAATGAAGATACAGTTTTGACTTCAGAAATTTCTGCTAAAATAGTAGATGTAGATTCTGTTAAAACAATAGATTTACAAATTTCAAACCCTGAAACTAAAAAGGTTGTAGACTTAGCATTAAAGAAGGTTATTACTGAAATTGATGGAAAACAAGTAAATACTGCAAATGGTTATGATGCTAAATATGATAGATTAACTGAAGGCACAGATAAAGTAAGAATTAATACACAACCATTAAAAAATGGTAAATTTAATGCAGAGTATTATTTAAATAAAACACCAGTGTTAGTGCAAAAAGGAAGTAAAGTAAAATATCAAATTAGAATTTATAATGAAGGTATGGAACAAGATGCAACAGCAAGCAAAATTATAGATTATCTTCCAGTAGGTTTAAAATTTGTAAAAGCTTATTATAGAGATGAAAAAGCAATGTTAGTTCCTAATACAGATTATATATACAATTCTGATAAAAATGTGTTAGAAATTAATGTGTTAGAAAATAAAGAATTAATTAAAAAATACGATGGTGGAGATTCAATTTCATATGATTATATAACTGTTGAATGTGAAGTTGAAAATAATGCTGAAGGTATTTTAACAAATATTGCCGAAATTTCAGAATATAAAACACCAGAAGGAATTATAGAAAGTGATAGAGATTCAAGACCAGCAGATTGGAAAAATCCTGTTGATGGAGACTCTAAAAATAATGAAAATGTAAACAGAGAATCTAATTATTGGATTAATTATTCAGGTAGAACTAATATAGAAGAGGGTAAATTCAAGGATTACAAAGGACAACAAGATGATGATGATTTTGAAAAACTTGTTGTTGGAGATATAGATTTAGTACTTAAAAAAGTAATTACACATGTTAATAATACTTCTGTTGATAATTTGGACGAACAATATCATAGATTCCAAAATGGAAAAATCATTGTAAGAACAGAATTGTTTAATATAAGCAAAAAAATAACCACAGCTGATTATTATATGAACAAAACTCCAATTCAAGTTTCTAAAGATGATAATGTTACATATCAAATTAGAATTTACAATGAAGGAGATTTTAATGCTACAGCTAGTGAAATTACAGATTATATTCCACAAGGTTTGGATTTAGTTTCTGTAAGCTACAAAGGTAAAACTTTAACTAAAGGAACAGATTATACAATTGATAATAATGTTCTTAAAGTTATTGCAATGAAAAATAATTTTATAAATAAATATAGTGGAAATTCAACCAATTTTGTAGAGCCAGAGTATGATTATATAACTGTTACATGTAAGGTTAATGGTAGTGTTAGAGGAATTTTAACTAATGTTGCAGAAATTTCAAAATACCAAACACCACTTGGTGAAACAACTGTTGACAGAGATTCACAAACAAATGGTGATGGCGAATGGAAAGCTCCAGATGGAACAGATAAAAATACTTTAGAAGGTAAAAGTGGAGCAAATTGGGCACAATATTATTCTAATATTACAAATGGAAAATTTGCTGAATATCCAGGTCAACAAGATGATGATGATTTTGAAAAAGTAATTGTTAAAAATGGTTATAAATTAAAGTTACAAAAAATATCAGCTTTAGATAATTCAAAAGGATTAGCAAATGTAGATATTTTAGTAAATGGAGAACAATATACAACTAATAGTGAAGGTAATATAACTAATTTAGGTATATATGAATTAGATTCTGCAAATGGATTAGATGAATATAAAATTGAAGAAACATCTACTAATAATAATGGATATGTAAAATTAGCAAGACCTATTTGGTTATATGTACATAAAGCAGAACAACTAGATGGAAACATTAAAATTGATGGATATTACATTAATTTCAATGAAGGAAAAGCTGAAGGAAACTTACAACAAAATAAATTAGCTACTTATAAAACTGTTGATGAAAATGGAAGAAATGTTAATGTTATTATTCAAATCTTAGAAGATGAAAATACTGGTGATTATACTATTAGTATTAAATTAGAAAATAATATTGATGATTCAAAATATGATGTATACATTGAAAAAGTTGATGAAGGAAGTTCTTATATTAGTGATGTAGAGTTTAGTGTTAAAGAAAAAACAGCGTATACTAATGCTACTAAAAAAATTATAAGTACAAGTGGAAAAGTAAAAATTGATGAAGTAAAAGTTAATGATGAGAATGTTAATATAAAAGATACTTTTGAAATAGAGGAAGTTAAAGTTTCAGATGATTATTTTGCATTAGCTAATTCTTTAAAAGTAACTATTGGAAAGAAATTTAAAGATAATGGTGTTGAATGTGAAATTTCAAATATTAACTTAACTTGTGGAAATGTTGCAAAACAAGGAAGTGTTGCAAAAAACGGAAAATTAGAAGTTATACTTGAAGGTGTTAAATTAAAAAATACTCAAGATACTGTTAAAATTATTGCAACAGTAACTGATGGAAATTCTATTACATTAACAATTCAAAATAAACAAAAAGAATTTGATTTAGCTTTACGCAAATTTATTACAAAAGTAAATGGTGCAAAACTTTCTGAAAATGCTTCAAGAGAGCCTGTTGTTAATATTGAAAAATTAAATAATCAACAAGCTACAACAGCAGAATATATACATACTAAAGATGCATTAGTAGTTTCAAAAAATGATGTTGTTGAATATACAATTCGTATATATAATGAAGGTTCTAAAGATGGATATGCCAACCTTATAATGGATGATGTTCCAGAAGGTTTACAAATGATTGCTCCTGGTAATGGACGTAACAACACTTCTAAAGTTAATGCTGAATATAATTGGAAAATGTATAGAAAAGCTAAAGCTAGTGAAATGAGTAATAAAGATATAATTACATATAACCAAACTAAATATATAGTAACTAATATTACCGATGAAACTGAATTAATAGTTACAAATTACTTATCTAAAGAAAATGGCGAAACTATAATGAAAACTTCAGGATTAACAGGTGATAATCCAAATTTATTAAAAGCATTTATTCCACAAACTTCGAAAAAACTTGATTCTAAAGAAGTTAAAGTAGAATTTAAAGTTAAAGATAATAATGAACCAAATAAAATAATAACAAATTATGCACAAATTACTGATGATACAGATAAAGCAGGAAACTCAGTTGAAGATAGAGATTCAACACCTAATAAATGGGAAGAAGCACCTAGAAATGATGATCAAGATATTGAAAATATTAAATTAAAAGAACAAGTTATAACAGGTGAATATGAGTGGGAACTTGAAAAACAAGATTCAAATGGTTATAAACTAAATGAAGGAAGCAAATTTACAATTACAAGAAATGGTAAAGCTGTTAAATATAATGAAGAAGTTAAATACTCAAAATTATCTGAAACAGGTGTAACTATTAGCTCAGATAAAGATGTTCATACATATAAAATTCATGAAGATAGTGCTAAAACAGGTTATAAAGTATTAAGTGGTGATGTAACATTTAAAGTTACTTTCAAAAAAGAAAATGATACATATGTTATTGATACTGTTACTAAAGAAGGAGATACAGAAAATTTAGTATCATATACAATTGAAAACAATAAAACAAAAATTAAATTTGTTGTTAAAAATAAATATGTAGATTTAGCATTAAAGAAAATGATTACTAGTGTTACAAAAGCTGGAACAGATACTAAAACAGAAGTAAAAAAATCAAATGGATTTAATGTAAGCAGATATAATGAAAATGGTGTTGGTTGGGTTAACCCAGTAAAACAAAAAACTGGAACTAATGCAACATATACATTAAATAAAACTCCTGTAGAAGTAAGTAAAGGTGACAAAGTTTCTTATGATATAAGGGTATATAATGAAGGTGAAGTTAAAGCTAAAGCTAACCAAATTTATGATTATATTCCAAATGGATTAAAACCAGTTTCTGTTTTATATCAAAATAATAAAGAATTAAAATTATATGACAAAGCTAGTGCTGAATATAATATAGCTGTAAAAACAGGAATACTAAAAAATAAAAATTATGCTGTATGTGATTATATAAACGGAAATTTGGAAATTAATTTAGGTGAAGCTGATTATATAGAAAATGTAAAAGCTGGTGAAATTTTAAAATTTGATTATATAACAGTAACTTGTGAAGTTTTAGAAAATGCAACAGGTGTATTAACAAATGTGGCTGAAATTACTAAATATAAAATGGATGACGGAAAAGGTGAATTTGATAAAGATATAGATTCAACTGCAGAAAACTGGGTAGCACCAAATAATGAAAATAAATATATGTCTAATAAATCATCTGAAAAATGGAATGAGTATTCAAATTCACAATCAAGTTTATTAGATGAAAATTGGCATACTACATTTAAAGCACAAGATGCAGGATTAGATGGAAATAAAGGTGATGATGACGATTTTGATAAAATTGTTGTTAGAGATTTATATAATTTAACAGTAAGAAAAATTAATGCTAATAATAACCAAGGTATTGATGATGTTGAGTTTAATGTTTCAAGAGTAAATGCAGATGGTACAAAAGAAAATTTTGAAAATGTAAAAACTAATGGTTCGCAATTTAGTTATTCACAAGAATTAAGTACTATAAATAATTATTCTATTATATATACTTTGAAAGAAGTAAATAACAGTAAATATGTACAATTTGATGAACCAATTGTTGTTAAATTAAATGTTGAAAAAGGTAAAATAAAATCTTATGATTTCATATGCGGAACTGTTAAAACAGCAAATTCATGTACTACTACAAAAACATTTACATGTATAACAAAACAAGGTGTGAAATTAAAAGCAACTATAAAATTTGAATTAGGAAGCAATGATGTAAATATTGAAATAGAGAATAAAATTGTTCCAGATGGAAAATATGCATTGAAATTAAAGAAAGTTTCTTCAGATGATAATAAACCTTTAGCAGGTGTAGTATTCAAGGGTGAGAGTGAAGTTTATAGTAATAATACTTTAAGCTCTTCAGAATTGGCATTTGATGCAACAAATAGCGAAGGTTATACAAACACAGTTGAACAAACAATAAATTTTGATTCACTTAAATCAGATACTTATAAAATTAAAGAAATCGATTTAGGCGTAAACAAAGGTTACAGTAAAATGAATTCGGAAATTAGTGTAACAGTAAATAAAGTATTTAATAATGAGAAATTTAGTGTTGATTCTTACAATGTTCAACTTGGAGAAGATAATAGTGTTAAAATTGATAGTGATAATACTGGTGCAAATACTCTTTCTGTTACTGAAAATGGTGTTAAATATATATTAACAGCTCAAATAACTGATATTGATGGTATTCAAACACTTGTATTAACAGTAACAAATGCTCCTGATAATAATATACCATTACAAATAAGAAAAGTTTCTAAAGAAACTGGGGAAGTTATTAAGGGAACAGAGTTTGAAATTACAAGAAATGGAGTTTCTGAACCATTATTCAAAGGAATAAGTAATTCTGAAATAATAACATTAACAGATAATGTAGAAGCTGGAAACAGAACACTTACATATATAATTGAAGAAGTAAATCCAGCAGAAGGATTTGATAATATTTTCATTAATGGATATATTCAATTAGATGTTAAAATTACAGATGGTGTTCCTGCTGAAGTATCTACTAAGGTGTTTGATAATGATGGAAATGAAAATACATCTTTAGAATCTGAAGTTTCTGCTAAAATAGTAAGGGTAAACTCTGTTAGAACAGTAGATTTACAAATTTCAAACCCTGAAACTAAAAAGGTGGTAGATTTAGCATTAAAGAAGGTTATTACTGAAATTAATGATAAAGAAGTAAATACTACAAATGGTTATGATTCTAAATATGATAGATTAACTAAAGGTGTTGATAAAGTAAGAATTAATACACAACCATTAAAAGATGGAAAAAATGATGCAGAATATTATTTAAATAAAACACCTGTTATAGTACAAAAGGGAAGCAAAGTAAAATATCAAATTAGAATTTATAATGAGAGTGTAGAAGAAGATGCTACAGCAAGTAGAATTATAGATTATTTACCAGCAGGTATGAAACTTGTAAATGTATATTATCAAAATGAAAATATTCCATTAAATCCTAATAGTGATTATAGTTATGATTCAAGCAAAAATGTAGTAGAAATTAATGCTTTAAACAACAAAGAATTAATTAGTAAATTTAATGTTGAACAAGATAATATTTCATATGATTATGTAACAGTAGAATGTGAAGTTTTAGATAGTGCATCAGGTATTTTAACAAATGTTGCTGAAATTACAGAATATAAGACAACAAAAGGCATAGTAGAATCTGATAGAGATTCAGCACCAGCAAATTGGAAAAATCCAGTTGATAAAAAAGTTGCTAACAATGCTACTGTAAACAGAAAATCTAAATATTGGATTAATTATTCTGGAAAAGATACTATACAACAAGGTGCTTACAAGAATTATAGAGGACAACAAGATGATGATGATTTTGAAAAACTTGTTGTTGCAGAGATAGATTTAGTACTTAAAAAAGTAATTACTAATGTTAATGATAAATCTGTAAATGACATGGATGAACAATATCAAAGATTCCAAAACGGAAATATTAATGTAGATACTACATTATTTAATAAATATAGTGATATAACTACTGCTAATTATTATATGAACAAAACTCCTATTATTGTTAATGTTAATGATAATGTTACATATCAAATTAGAATTTACAATGAAGGTGGTTTTGACGCAACAGCTAGTGAAATTACAGATTATATTCCACAAGGTTTAGATTTAGTTTCTGTAAGTTATAAAGGTGTAAATTTAACTGAAGGAACAGATTATACTAGTAGTAATAATGTATTAAAAGTTACTGCTATGAAGGATAATTTTATAAATAAATATAGTGGAAATAGTAAAAATAATATATCTCCTAATTATGATTACATAACAGTTACTTGTAAAGTTAATGGTAATGTTAAAGGAATATTAACTAATGTCGCAGAAATTTCTAAATATCAAACTTTCTTAGGTGAAACAACAGTTGATAAAGATTCACAAACAGTTAATGATGGTGAATGGTCTGAACCAGAAGGAAGTAATAAAAATACTTTAGAGGGAAAAGGTGTTGAAGAATGGGCACAATACTATTCAAATATACAACAAGGTATATTTGCTATTTACCCAGGTCAACAAGATGATGATGATTTTGAGAAAATAGAAGTTGAAAGCGAGTATAGTTTAACTATTAAGAAAATTAATGCTAAGGATAAAACAGGTATTGATGATATTAAATTTAATATTTCATTAAGAGACACTGGAAATAAAGTATCTTCTGAAAAGAAAAATGTAGAGACTTTAAATTCACAAATTCAATATAATAGAAAAATAAATGCAACAGACAATTATTCTATTTCATATAGTATTGAAGAGGTTGAAAATAATAAATATGTTCAATTAGATAATGCAATTGAATTAAAATTAAATGTAGAAAAAGGAAAAATTGTTTCTTATATTTTTGAATGTGGAAAAGTTTCTCCAGCAACTGCATTTACAGATACACAAAATTTTGAAATTACAACAAGCAAAGGTGTTAAATTAAATGTAAAAGTAAACTTTAATTTTGGAAATAATGATATTACTGTTGAAATAGAAAACAAAATTATTCCAAATGAACAATATGGTTTAAGATTAAGAAAAATTTCATCAGGAAATAGTGAACCTTTATCAGGTGTAACATTTAGTGGTGAAAGCACAGTATGGAGTAATAATGCTCAAACTACTTCTGCTTTAGATTTAGGGGTAACAGATACTAATGGTTACACAAAAACAGTAACACAAACAATAGACTTTAATTCAATTAAAAATGATGTTTACCAAATTAAAGAAATCGATTTAGGTGGAAATACAGGTTATAGTAAATTAGATTCACAAATTACTGTAGAAGTAGCTAAAAAGCTTGAAAATGACGAGTTTAGTGTGGATTATTATAATGTTCAGGTTGAAAATGCTGGAAATATTAAAATTGATAAAAATAATAGAAAAAATACAATTTTAGTTAATAAAGATAAAATAAATTACTATGTAACAGCTGAAATGGAAACAGTTGATGGTATTTCTACACTTACTGTAACAGTAACAAATGCTCCTGATAATAATATACCATTACAAATAATAAAGGTTTCTAAAGATGATGAATCAGAAACTATTCAAGGTACAGAATATGTAATTGAAAGAAATGGATTATCTAAACCATTATTTGAAGGTATAGATGGAACAGGTGTAGTAAAATTAACAGATAATGTAGAAGCTGGAAATAGAACACTTACATATATAATTGAAGAAGTAAATTCAGCAGATGGCTATGATAATATTTTCCATGATAGATATATTCAATTAGATGTTACTATTGAAGAAACAACTGTAAATGGAATTACAAAAGGTGTTCCAACAAGTGCAAGTGTAAAAGTTTATGATAATAATGGTATGGAAGATACAAATTTAACATCAGATGTTTCAGCTAGCATAATTTATGCAAATTCAGTTAAAACTGTAGAGTTAGAAATTCGTAACCCAAAAACTGAAAGAGTTGTAGATTTAGCATTAAAGAAAGTTATTACTGAAATTAATGGTAAAGAAGTAAAAAGTTCAAATGGTTATGATGAAAAATATGATAGATTAACTGAAGGTACTGATAAATTAAGAATTAATACACAACCATTAAAAGACGGAAAAAATGATGCAGAATATTATTTAAATAAAACTCCTATTTTAGTAGAAAAAGGAAGTACTGTTAAATATCAACTTAGAATTTATAATGAAAGTATGGATAGAGATGGCAAAATAGGACAAGATGCAACAGCAAGTAAGATTATAGATTATCTTCCAGTAGGTTTAAAAGCTACAAATGTTTATTATAGAGATGAAAAAACTCCATTAATTGCTAATACAGATTATATATATGATGAAAATAATAATGTATTAGAAATTATGGCACTAAATAATAAAGATTTAATTAAAAAATATGATGGTGGAGATACTATTTCATGTGATTATATAACAGTTGAATGTGAGGTTTTAGATAATGCTTCAGGTATATTAACAAATGTTGCTGAAATTGCTATATATAAAACTGAACAAGGTAGTGTAAGTGAAGATAGAGACTCAAAACCATCAAACTGGAAAAATCCTGTTAATGATGTTATAAGTGATAATAAAATTGTAGATAAAAAATCAGATAAATGGGTTAATTATAGAGGTAAAGCAGTTCTTGAAGAAGGTAAATTCAAAAAATACCTAGGTCAAGAAGATGATGATGATTTTGAAAAACTTATTGTTGGTGATATAGATTTAGTACTAAAGAAAGTAATTACAAGTGTAAATGATCAATCTGTAAATGATATGTATTCAAAATATCAAAGATTCCAAAATGGAGAAATAACAGTAGATGCTACATTATTTAATAATGGTAACAATGTAACAACAGCTGATTATTATATGAATAAAACTCCAATAGAGGTTAAAGTTAACGATATTGTTACATACCAAATTAGAATTTACAATGAAGGTAAATTTGATGCGACAGCAAGTGAAATTACAGACTATATTCCACAAGGTTTAGAGCTAGTTTTTGTAAGCTACAAAGGTGTTACATTAACTGAAGGGGCAGATTATATTATTAATAATAATGTGTTAAAAGTTGATGCTATGAAAAATCATTTAATAAACAAATATAGTGGAAGTAAAACAAATGCTATACCTCCAGAATATGATTATATAACAGTTACATGTAGAGTTAATGAAAATGCAATTGGAATATTAACTAATGTTGCAGAAATTACACAATATCAAACAGCTTTAAGAAAAGTAACATTTGATAGAGATTCACAAACTATTGGTGATGGTGAATGGAAAGCTCCTCAAGGAAGTAATAAAAATACTTTAGAAGGTAAAGGTGTTGATTCATGGGCACAATATTATTCAAATATTCAAGAAGGTAAATTTGCAGTATATCCAGGACAACAAGATGATGATGATTTTGAAAAGATAGTTGTAAAAGGTGAATATAATATAAAAATTAGAAAAATTAATGGAACAACTAAAGAAGGTATTGATGATATCAAATTCAATATTCAAATGAAAGGCACTGATGGAATAAGTAGTTTCTTAAGAAATGTTGCAACACAAAATTCAGAAATTTCTTATACTAGAGATTTAACAACTACTAAAGATTATTCTATTAAATATACAATTGAGGAAATAAAAAATGACAAATATGTGCAATTAGATAATCCAGTAGTACTACAATTAATAGTAAAAAAAGGAAAAATTGTTTCTTACAATTTCACTTGTGGAAATGTTACTACTTCAAATCCATGTACACAATCTAGAACATTTACATGTACTACAAAACAGGGTGTAAAATTGAAAGTAGAAGTTGATTTTGAAGCTGGAACAAATGACATTAATGTTATAATAGAAAATAAAATTATTCCAGATGCACAATATGGATTAAGATTAAGAAAAATTTCATCAGGAAATGGTAGTCCTTTGGCAGGTGTAACTTTTGGTGGAGAAAGTTCAGTATGGAATGATGGCGTTGAAAATACATCAGAATTGAATTTTACAGAAACAGACAATAATGGTTACACAAATACTTTAGGACAATCTGTAAAATTAGGTTCACTTCAAAGTGATGTTTACAAAATAAATGAAATTAATTTAGGAAATAATACAGGTTATACTAAATTAGATTCAAATATTACTGTAACAGTAGGTAAGAAATTTGAAAATGACACTCTTATGATTGATTATTATGATATTGAAGTGGAAAATGGTGAACATATAAGAATTGATGATAATACTCAAAAAGATACAGTTACAATTAGAGAAAATAAAGTTGATTTTGTGTTAACTGCTGAAAAAACAGTAATAGACAATGTTTCCACTGTTACTTTAACATTAACTAATGCTCCAGACATTACTATTCCTTTACAAATAACAAAATTAAATAAAAATGATGATTCAAATGTTATTAAAGGTACAGAGTTTAGAATTGAAAGGTTAGGAACTCCTAGTGTTGTATTATATGAAGATGTTGATTTAACAGGAACAATAAATTTAACAGATAGAATTGAAGCTGGAGACCGTACTATTACATATATTATAGATGAAGTAAATGCTGCAGAAGGATTTGAAAACACTTTTAAAGATAGATACATTCAGTTAAATGTTACTATTGTTAATGGTGCTCCAACTAATGTAGTTGCTAAAGTTTGTGATAATAATGGTTATGAAGATGTTAAATTAATGGAAGATATTTCAGCAAGTTTCACAATGGTAAATTCTGTTAAAACAATAGACTTAGAAATCCTTAATCCAGAATCAGATAAAGTGGTTGATTTAGCATTAAAGAAAATTATTACTGAGGTTGATGGAAAAGAAGTAAAAGCTTCAAATGGTTTTGATGCTCAATTTGATAGATTAACTGAAGGAAATGATAAATTTAGAATTGATACACAACCTTTAAAAGAAGGAAGATATGATGCAAAATATTATTTAAATAAAACACCTATCACAGTAAGAAGAGGAAGTAAAATAAAATATCAAATTAGAATTTACAATGAAGGTGAAGAAGATGCAACAGCAGCTAAAATTAAAGATTATCTTCCAGCAGGAATGAAACTTGTTAATGTATATTATAGAGATAATACTACTCCATTAAAAGAGGACAAAGTAAATTATACATATGATACTGAGCATAATGTAGTAATAATAGGAGCTTTAGGAACTTTGGATAAAGAGTTAATTAAAAAATATGATGGTGGAGATACAATTTCATATGATTATGTGACTGTTGAATGTAGAGTTGGGGAGACTGCAGAAGATATATTAACAAATGCTGCAGAAATAACACAATATAAAACAAGAAATATTAATGGTTATATAGTTGAAATAGATTCTGATAGAGATTCATCACCTGCAAACTGGAGAAACCCTGTTGATGGAAACCCATATAACAATGATACAGTTAATAGAAAAGCAAATTCTTGGGTTAATTACAGAGGAAGAGGAGTTATAGAAGAAGGTAAATTCAAGGTTTATAGAGGCCTACAAGATGATGATGACTTTGAAAAAGTTGTTGTTGGTGAGATTGACTTAGTTCTAAAAAAAGTAATTACAAAAGTTAATGATAAATCTGTTAATGATATAGGAAATGGAATTTATACTAGATTTATTGATAATAATGATGGTGATAAAGAAATTAAAGTTGATACAGAGTTACTTAATACAATTAAAGATGTAACAACAGCTGATTATTACATGAATAAAACTCCAGTAGAAGTTGATATTAACGATAAAATTACATATCAAATAAGAATTTATAACGAGGGAAGTTTTGATGCGACAGCAAGTGAAATTACAGATTATATTCCAAAAGGTTTAGATTTAGTTTCTGTAAGTTATAAAGATAAAAAATTAACTGAAGGAACAGATTACACTATTAATGAGAATGTATTAAAAGTTACTGCAATGGCTGATAATTTCATTCCAAAATATAGTGGAAATGCAGGACATTATTCAATACCAGAATATGATTATATAACTGTTACATGTAAACCTAATGGAACTGTTAAAGGATTATTGACTAATGTAGCAGAAATTACAGAATATCAAACATCTTATGAAAGAACAACAATTGATAGAGATTCACAAACATTTGGTGAAGGTAGATGGAAACAATTACCTGGAGCTGACAAAAATACACTAGATGGAAAATCTGGAGTTAATTGGGCACGATATTATGATAATATAACAAGTGGAAAAATTGCAATTTATCCAGGACAACAAGATGATGATGATTTTGAAAAAATATTAGTTACATCAGGTTATAGTCTACAAGTACAAAAAATATCAGCATTAGATAATTCAAAAGGCTTACAAGATGTTGATATTAAAGTAAATGATGAAAAATATACAACAGATGAAAATGGTTATATACCAAAATTAGAAAATATCAAATTGCAAGATACAACAGGATTAGATTCATATAAAATTGAAGAAGTTGATACTGGTGATAATAAATATGCAAAATTGAAGAAACCTTTCTACATATTTGTTGAAAAAGAAGTACAACCAGATGAAAGTATTAATATAAAAGGATATTATATTAATTTTGAGGATGCAAAAACTGATGGTAGTGCTCAATATAATAATTTAGATTATCCTATATCTACATATCATACTTTAGATGAAAGTGGTAGAATGATTGATGTTATTATAGAGGTTTCTGATGATACAGTTAATATTGGAAATTACAATATTGATATAAAATTAGAAAATAATTTAGCTAATGCAAAATATGATTTATATGTTGAAAAAGTAGATGAAAAAGGTAACTTCATAGAAAATGTAAAATTCAAAATAGATAAATCTACATATTTTGATAATTCAACTACAGAGTTTACAACAAAAAATGAAAAAGTAAAAATAGGTGAATTTACTATTAATGAACAAAACATTAGTAAAGAAGATGTATTCTTTGTAAATGAAATTGAAACACCAAAAGATTACTATGTATTAGCAAATGAATTGAAATTAGTTGTAAATAAGAGATTCAAAGAAGGTGCTTCTGGATTTGAAATCTCAGATATGAAATTAATTTCTGGCGAAACTGAAGCTGAAGGTACTTCAGAAGTTGTACTTGAAGGAGTTGAGCTAAAAAATACAAAAGATACTGTTAAAATTGTTGCTAAATTAAGTGGAAATACTATTGTTTTAACAGTTCAAAATAAAGAAAAAGAATTCGATTTATCATTACGTAAGTTTATTACAAGTGTAAATGGTACAACCATTGATGAGGAAAATTCAAGAAAACCAGTTGTTAATATTTCGAAATTAGCAAAAGAAGAAGCAACAACAGCAAAATATACACATACTAAAGTTCCTGTTGAAGTTCATGTACAAGATGTTGTAGAATATACAATTCGTGTATATAATGAAGGAACAAAAGAAGGATATAGTGAATTAGTTATGGATAATGTTCCAGATGGTTTACAAATGGTTACTCCTGGAGATGGAACTGAGGGTACTTCTAAGATAAATGCTAATTACAGATGGAAAATGTACAAAAAGCTTGGTAATAATGAAGTTACAATATTTGTAGATACAATTTCATATGCTGGTTATACTTATGTATTAACAGAAAATGCGAATGAAGCTGATGTAATAGTTACAGATTACTTATCTAAACAAAATGGTGAAGCTATGATGGATGTTTTAGGTGTAAGTGGAGAAAATCCAAACTTATTAAAACCTTTCATTCCAGATGAATCTAAAGAACTAGATTATAGGGATGTTAAAGTTGAGTTTAGAGTTGATAATACTGCTAAAATGAATGAAGTAATTACAAATAAAGCTCAAGTTACTGAAGATGCAGATAGTTATGGAAATGGAATAGATGATAGAGATTCAACACCAAATAAATGGGAAGATAGTCCTAGAGATGATGATCAAGATGTTGAAAACATTATAGTAGTTAAAGTTAAGAAATTTGATTTATCATTACGTAAATTTATTTCAAGTGTAAATGGCAATAAGCTTGAAGGTGAAGAATCAAGAGAACCAGTAGTAAATGCATCAAAATTAGTAAGCGGTGAGTCAACAACAGCTGAATATACACATACAAAAGAGGCTAAAGTGGTAAATCCAAAAGATGTAGTTGAGTATACTTTAAGAGTTTATAACGAAGGCGATATTGATGGTTATGCAACTATGGTTATGGATGATGTTCCAAATGGCGTAGAAGTTGTAGCTCCTGTTTATGATGAAAATGGTAAAGCTGATAACTTGAATGCTAAGTATAGATGGGTTATGTATAAGAAGTATGCTGATTGTAAGGATGAGGATTATGGAGACATTAATAATGTAAATAATAATGCAGATAATAATGCAGATAATAATGCTGTAAACAAATCTGAAATGATTAAATATAATAATGCATGGTATGTTAAAACAACAAATGCAGAAGAGGCAGAGTTAGTTGTTACAGATTATTTATCAGAAGCATATGGTGAAGAAATGATGAAAAACTCTGAAGTTGAAAAGAATGAAAATACTGAAGATACTGATGAGTATGATGAAGATGGTATATATAATCCAAACTTATTAAAAGCGTTTGATTATGAAAGTGGAATATTTACAGAAGAAAATTACAGAGATGTAAAAATCGAATTTAAAGTAAAATCTACAAATGAAGAAAATAAAATAATTACAAATTACGCACAAATTACAAAACATTTAGATTTATATGGAAGTTCAATTACAGATAGAGATTCAACACCAAATGAATGGATTGAAGAAGATGATGATCAAGATATTGAAAATATTAAGGTAAGATACTTTGATTTAGCTTTATACAAATGGGTATCAACTGCAATGGTTGTAGATGGCGATAAAATAACAGAATACCCAAGTAATCATACACAAGATGATAAATCAAAAGTGGTTAATGTTGCTATACCTAAGGATAAGCTAGATAAGGTAACTGTAAAATTCAAATATCAAATTAAGGTTGAAAATCAAGGTCAACTAGAGGGTTATGCTAAAGAAGTAAAAGATCATATTCCTGCAGGATTGAAGTTTATACCAGAGGATAATAAGAAATATGGTTGGGTTCTAAATGAAAAAGAAGGAACAATTACTACAGATTATTTGAAAGATACTTTATTAAAACATGGCGAAACAGCTGAGGTTACAGTGGTTCTTACATGGATTAATGACGAGAATAATTTGGGACAAAAAATTAATTATGCTGAGATTAGCAAGGATTACAATGTGTATGGTTCTCCAGATATAGATTCAACACCAGATAACTTTATAGGAAAATGCATTGAGGATGATGAAGATAGTGATGCTGTTATGCTTCAAGTTAGAACTGGTGAGGTTAATGTGGTAGTTTATGCTGTGTTAGGAGTAGCAGTTATGACTATAATTGCAGGCGGTGTAATTGGAATTAAGAAATTTGTGATGTGATGATGTAATGGGGACGTTTGTTATTGGACATTTTTGTCCGACTGGGGACAGTTTTATTCGTAAAACTGTCCTTTTTGCTTTTTGGGGACGTTTGCTTTTTGGGGACGTTTATTATTGGACATTTTTGTCTTA
>UMJX01015964.1_pt1 | contig 21204 bp, 21 predicted proteins | sample 1966131 | NCBI WGS metagenome assembly UMJX01 (sample SAMEA4836162, study PRJEB28245) | human gut metagenome | biome: gut microbiome; material: fecal sample | place: Denmark | collected 2008 | reverse complement strand
AGAGTGGAAGCGGAAAAACAACATTATTATCACTTATTACAGGATTAGAGAAATGTACAGATGGAAAGGTTTTATATGATGGGAAAGATTTAAAGAAAATGAATTTAGACACATATAGAAATACAGATATTGGAATTGTATTTCAAAGCTATAATTTATTACCAAGTTTAACAGCAATAGAAAACATTGTTCTTTCAATGGATATAAGTAAAGTTAAAGTAAATAATAAAAAAGAAAAGGCTTTAAGTTTAATGAAAAGTGTTGGATTATCAGAAGATCAAGCAAAAAGAAAAATATTAAAATTATCAGGTGGAGAGCAACAGAGAATAGCGATTGCAAGAAGTTTATCTTATGAGCCTAAAATAATTATTGCAGATGAGCCAACAGGAAATTTGGATAAAGATACAGAAAATGATATTTTAAATATTTTTGAACATCTTGCTAAAGATGAAAATAAATGTATTATAATTGTAACACATTCACAAAATGTTTGTGATAGAGCAGATATTGTTTATGAATTGAAAAAATAAAAATAAAAAGCAGATAATTATAGTATTGATAATTATCTGTTTTTATGATATAAAAGAATTCGATAGGAGAAGTTTTATGAAAAAAATAATTGTTATTGGAAGTCCAGGAGCAGGTAAAAGTGTGTTCTCACGAAAGTTAAAAGAAAGTACAAATATACCATTATATCCTATAGATATGATGTATCATAACAAAGATGGTACACATATTACACAAGAAGAATTAAAAGCAAAATTAGAAAATATTTTTAAAGAGGATAAATGGATTATAGATGGAAATTATCAGAAAACGTTAGAAATGAGACTGAAAGAATGTGACACGGTTTTTTTATTAGACTTTACAACTGATGTTTGTATAAAAGGAGCTAAAGCTAGAATAGGAAAAAAGAGAGAAGATTTACCTTGGGTAGAAGAAAAATTTGATGAGAAGTTCGAGCAAAGCATTATAAAATTTTCAGAAGAAAAACTACCACAAATATATGAATTATTAAATAAATATAAAGAAAAATTAAATATTTTTGTATTTAAAACTAGAGAAGAAGCAGATACTTATATAGAGAATTATAAAACTAAAAAAATTATGTAAAATGTATATGTGATATAAAAAATGTAATAAAAATGTAATAAAACATCAAAGTAAATAAATTAGCATATTTCAAAAATTTGAATAAAACTTTTTTAAAAACTGTTGCAATTGCAACAGTTTTTTGCTTGCTAAAAATATATTATAAAGACATCTTAGAAAAAAGAAGGGAAAAAACTTATGAAAATTATAAAAAGAGACGGAACAATAGTTGAATTCAATGCTGAAAAAATAAAAATTGCAATACAAAAAGCAAATAAAGAAGTTCAAAAGAAAGAAAGAGCATCTGAAGAAGAAATTCAAGATATAATAGATTACATTGAAGATCTAAAAAAAGCAAGAATATTAGTAGAAGATATACAAGACATTATAGAGCAAAAACTAATGGAAATAGGAAAATACCATTTAGCAAAAAAATATATAACATATCGTTATACAAGAGAATTGGTTAGAAAAGCAAATACAACAGATCAATCAATAAAAGAACTAATTGAAGGTGAAAGTGAATACTGGAATAACGAAAATTCAAATAAAAATGCTAAAGTAGTTACAACACAAAGAGACTATTTAGCAGGAATAACAAGTACAGATATAACAAGAAGATTTTTGTTACCAGAAGATATTGTAAAAGCACATGATGAAGGAATAATACATTTTCATGATGCAGACTATTTTGCACAAAATGCTTTACACAATTGTGACTTAATAAACATTGAAGACATGTTACAAAATGGAACAAATATAAATGGAGTAATGATAGAAAAACCACATAAATTTATAACAGCAATGACTATAGCAACACAAATAATAACAGCTGTTACATCTAGTCAATATGGTGGAGCGACAGTAACAATGACACATTTAGCACCATTTGTAAGAGATAGTTACAATTTATATTTAAAAAAATATCAAGATAGAAAATTATCTAAAGAGCAATGTGAACAATTTGCAAAAGAAGATTTAGCAAAAGAAATAAAAGATGGAGTTCAAACATTCCAATATCAAATAAATTCTATGACAACAACAAATGGGCAATCTCCTTTCTTAAGTGTATGTTTATATTTAGGTGAAACAACAGAATATAAAAGAGAACTTGCAATGATAATAGAAGAAATTTTAAAACAAAGAATAGTTGGAATGAAAAATGAAAAAGGTGTATATATTACTCCAGCATTTCCAAAATTATTATATGTTCTTGAAGAAGATAATATCCATGAAGATAGTCCATATTGGTATTTAACAGAATTAGCAGCTAAATGTACTGCTAAGAGAATGGTTCCAGATTATATATCAGAAAAGAAAATGAAAGAAATGAAAATTGACAAAAATGGTAATGGAAATTGTTATCCATGTATGGGATGTCGATCATTCTTAACACCTTATGTAGATCCAAAAACAAATAAATCAAAATATTATGGAAGATTTAACCAAGGTGTTGTTACAATTAATTTAGTTGATGTAGCATTATCATCTGGAAAGGATAAAGAAAAGTTCTGGAAAATATATGATGAAAGACTAGAATTATGTCATAGAGCATTACAATTAAGACATGAAAGATTAGCAAGAGCCACAAGTGATGTAGCACCTATTTTATGGCAATATGGTGCACTTGCAAGACTTCCAAAAGGAGCAAGTATACATGAGTTATTGCATAATGGATACTCAACAATTTCATTAGGATATGCAGGTTTATATGAATGTGTTAAATATATGACAAATCAAAGTCATACAGATAATGGAGCTGGAAAAGAATTTGCACTTGAAGTAATGAAGAAATTAAATGAAAAATGTAATGAATGGAAAGAAAAAGAAAATATTGATTATAGTGTATATGGAACACCAATAGAATCAACAACATATAAATTTGCAAAATGTTTAAGACAAAGATTTGGAACAATAAAAGGAATAACAGATAGAAATTATATAACAAATTCATATCATGTTCCTGTATTTGAAGAAATAGATGCATTTTCTAAATTAAAATTAGAAAGTGAATTCCAAAAATTAAGCCCAGGTGGAGCAATATCTTATGTTGAAACACCAAATTTACAAAATAATATAGATGTTGTATTAGAAATCATAAAATTTATTTATAATAATATAATGTATGCAGAATTAAATACAAAATCAGATTATTGTCAAAAATGTGGATTTGATGGAGAGATATTGATTGATGATAATTTAGAATGGTATTGCCCAAATTGTGGTAATAGAGATCATTCAACATTAAATGTTGCAAGAAGAACATGTGGATATATTGGAAGTAACTTTTGGAATAAAGGTAGAACTCAAGAAATAAAAGAAAGAGTTTTACATATAGATAACAAAGACGATGAAGAGTGAGGATAAAATGAGATATAATAAGATTAGAAAGATGGATATATCAGATGGACCTGGTGTACGAGTTTCAATTTTTATGCAAGGATGTGCTTTCAATTGCAAAAATTGTTTTAATCCTGAAACACATGATTTTACAGGTGGAAAAGAATTTTCTGACAAAACAATAGAAAAAGTTTTAGAATTATGTGACAAAGATTATGTTAGAGGACTATCAGTATTAGGTGGAGAGCCAATGCATCCAGCAAATATTGATGGTACTACAAAACTTGTAAAAAGATTTAAAGAAAGATATCCTAACAAAGATGTATGGGTATGGACAGGATTTTTATTTGATAAAAACTTAAAGAATAAAGAAACACTTAAATATATTGATGTTCTAGTAGATGGACAATATGTAGACGAATTACATAATCCAAAACTAGAATGGCGTGGTTCTTCAAATCAAAGAGTAATTGATGTTCAGAAAAGTTTAAAAGATGATAAACTTGTTCTATTATATTAGTATATAAATTAGATTGATTTTGTTAAAAATCAGTCTAATTTTTTTGAAAAAAATAAAACAAAAGATTGACTTAGAGTAGACTCAAAGTGATATATAATAATGTACAAAATAAAAATTATCACTATGAATATTTTAATTTTTTTATAGGAGGAATATATTATGGAAAAACAAACAGCAGGTAGAGACAATTTAGGAGATTTAGCACCTAAATTTGCAGAATTAAATGATGATGTATTATTTGGAGAAGTATGGTCAAGAGAGGATAAAATGTCATTAAGAGATAGAAGTATGATAACAATATCAGCATTAATGGCACAAGGATTATTTCCTCAATTAAAATCACATTTTATTATTGGTAAAAAACATGGAGTAACAAAACAAGAAGCTGTAGAAATTGTAACTCAATTAGCATTTTATTGTGGATGGCCAAAAGCATGGAGTGCATTTGCATTAATAAAAGAAGTATATGGAGATGAAGAAACAAAAGAAGAACATGGAGGTGCATTTGGACAAGGAGAACCAAATGTAAATTATGCACAATATTTTGTTGGAAATTCATATTTAAAACCATTAGCAAAAGCAGATAATATATTTTTAGCAAATGTAACATTTGAACCAAGATGTAGAAATAATTGGCATATACATCATGCAACATCTGGTGGAGGACAGATATTAATTTGTGTAGATGGAGAAGGATGGTATCAAGAAGAAGGAAAAGAAGCTAGAAGATTAAAACCAGGAGATGTTGTAACAATACCAGCAAATGTAAAACATTGGCATGGTGCAACTGCCAACTCATGGTTTAGCTATATTGCTGTTGAAGTACCAGGCGAAAACACTTCAAATGAATGGTGTGAAAAAGTAACAGATGAGGAATATGATAAATTAAAATAATTATAAATTAAAAGAGGACATTAGAGAAGTTCTCTTTTTTTATTGAAAAGAGGTGATTAAAATGTGGCAATTTATATTAGGTATATTTATTGGAGCTAATCTTTCATTATTTTTATATTCGTTAATACTTGCAGGAAAAAAAGGCAAAATAGATGATGAATGAAGAGAATAAAATTGGATATTATGCAATAATTCCATCAAAGATTTTATTTAATGAAAAAAATCAAGCCTAATGAAAAATTATTATATGCAGTAATAACGGTATTATCAAATAAGCAAGGATATTGTTTTGCAACTAATAATTATCTAGGAAATTTATTAAAGCAAAACAATCCAAAAAATATATATAAATTTGTACTATAGAACAATAAAACTTAAAAATATTGACTTTTTTTGGAAAATATTATATAACTATGTCTAGTTAATAATACTATAGAAAGTATAAAGAGATAAAAATAATAATATACCAATGATTACATTATGATAATAAAAAAAGAAAGGGGAAATATGGGAATTATTATTATTGGAGAAACTGGTTCGGGGAAAAGTACTATTGGTCAAATAGTATCTTTAAAAACAGGTTTTGATTTATACGAAATAGGACATGAAGTAAAAAAAGTTTATTTAGAAAGAGTTGAAATTGACCAACACCTAGAAATAGCTAATGAAAAAGATTATTCAACTACAAATCAACGACTTAAATATACTGATGCTATAGTGAAAAAATATGGAAATGACTACTATGTAAAAAGAATTTTAGAAAGACATAAGAGTGAAAATATTATTATTATTGGTGCAAGGAGTATGGCGGAAATTAATGCAATAAGAAATAAAATGCACTTTCCATTTTTTGTTGGCTTTACTTGTGCTGAAAATGAGATAGAGAGAAGATTTGTAGAAAGAGAAACAAAATTTATGTCTCCAGATGAAGCAAGGAAAATATTTGAAGAAAGAAAAAAGCGTGAAGAAAAATGGGGAACAGATAGTGTATTAACACAGGCTAATACAATTTTGGCAACAGATTATAATACACCAAATGAATTGGCAGACATAATTGTTAGCAAATATAAAGAATTTATAAAACAACAAGCAGACTTAGAAAAGGAGAAAGATGATTCTCGTTGCTAATAAAATAAAATGTTTATAAAGTTTATATGAAATATAAATATATAAGGAGATGTTGAGCTATATGGTAATAGGAAAAATTATAAAAAAATTAGTTTCAAGTGATGGAGAAACAAAAAAGTTTTTATTTAAACTAAATGATGGACAAACTATAGAAAGTGTTTTAATGAAATGTAAGCATGGGCATACAATTTGTATTTCAACTCAAGTTGGTTGCAAAATGAATTGTTCTTTTTGTGTAACTGGAAAAGGTGGATTTTCAAGAAATTTAACATCAGAGGAAATGGCTTTCCAAATTCAAGAAATTCAGAATAGTGAAAAAATAAAAATTACATGTGTTGTATTGATGGGAATGGGAGAACCTCTTGATAACCTTGAAAATGTATTAAAATTTTTAGAATATGCTATAGATTTGAGAGGACTAAATATTGATCCAAAACGTATTACTATTTCGACTTGTGGTATAGTAGATAAAATTTATGAATTAGCTGAAATCAATCCTCAATTTAATCTTGCAGTTTCTTTGCATGCGACAAATGATGAAATTAGAAACAATATAATGAAAATAAATAAAAAGTGGAATATTTCTGAACTTTTAAAAGCTTGCAAATACTATACTGAAAAAACAAATAAAAGTATTTTATTTGAGTATATAATGATTAATAATCTTAATGATTCAAACGAAGATGCAAATAAACTTGCAGACTTATTGAAAGGGATTATTTGCAAAGTAGATTTAATACCTGCTAATGACTCTGGTCAAGAGGAATTCCAAATGAGTTCATTAGAAAAAATAAATAATTTTGTAAATATATTAAGAGAAAGAGGAATTGATGCAAGTATAAGAGGAACAGTGGGAGGAGATATTAAAGCAGCATGTGGACAATTGAGAGCTGAAAAGCAATAGTAACTCTATATTGAGGAGGAAATAATGGAAAAAGAAGTATTAAATTACAAAGACGAGAAGTTATTAGGAACAATTCCAAAGGGAAAAAAAGGAGTTTGTCTTTATAGTGGAGGAAAAGATAGTGGATTAGCTTTATCAATTGCAAGTGAAAGTGCTGAAATAGTTGCTTTAATTAATTGTTGTGAGAAAAAACATCCTATGTTTCATCAACATGATAAAGACTTGTTGGAACTTCAATCAAAAGCTCTGAAAATACCAATAGTATATTCGGACGGACATTGGAAAGAATCAGAAGAAATTGAAGAAATATTAAGAAACTATAAAAAATCTGGAATAGAGTTTGTACTTTTTGGAGATATATGTAGTATAAAAAATGCTAACAGAAAAATAAGATTATGTGAGAGAACAGGACTTATACCATGTATGCCTTTATGGAATAAAAAATATGAGTGGCTCTTCAATGAAATGAAAAAAAGAAAATTAAAATGTTTATTATCGTCGGTACGTCCTCAAATAAAAGATAGCCTTGGAAAAATACTGGATGATGAAGTATATGAGGATTTTCAAAGAAAAGAAATAGATTCATTCGGAGAAATGGGAGAATTTCATAGCACACTTTTAGATTTAGATATATTTGATTTTCCAATCAGATATGACATAAAATCAATAAGAAAGTGTGAGGATAAATTTGGCGAAAAATGGGAACTAATTGTAGATTATTTTAAATAAATATTATAAAAATGGAGGTTATATTATGGAAAAAGAAAAAATTAATGATACACAATCAGGATTAGGGTATTTACTTCGTATAGGGGCTACAGATTTATGTAATAATGATTGTATTTTTTGTCATCCACCAAAAGTAAAAGCGAAAAATGCACTAACAACTGAACAATTATTAGAAATTGCTCAAATAATTTATGATAATTATAAATTAAAAACAATTCATTTTACAGGAGGGGAACCACTTTTAAGAAAAGATATTGTAGACTTAGTAAAAGGGTGTCAAAAAATAACTGGGGGAGAAATAGAAATGGCAATGACAACAAATGCACAATTATTGCCTAATAAAGTAGACGCATTAGCAGATGCTGGGATAAAGAGATTAAATATTAGTCTTCATTCTATAAATCCTGAAAAATATCAAAAATTGACTAATTCTAGAGGAGAATTATTAGAAAATGTAATGCAAGGAATTTCTAGAGCAAAAGAATTAGGAATAAAGGTAAAAGCCAATTGCATTGTTATTAGAGGGTTAACAGATATGGACATGGGAGAAATTGCAACATATTGTTGGAATGAAGGAATAACTCCAAGGTTCCTTGAGTTAGGATTATATGGGCCAGTATCAGAATGGTTTACGAAAGAGCAACAAGTTCCTCATGATGAGATTCTTGAAAATATGAATAGGTTATTTGGACCATTTAGACTAGATCCCACTCGTAGAGGCAATGGACCAACAAAATATTATATAAACGACAAAGGGCAATTGTTTGGTATAGTACATAATCAATCTAGTAATTTATGTGTAGGCTGCGATAGGTTTAGACTATCTTCAACAGGGCTATTAAAGGCTTGCGATTTTCCACCAATAGATTTGAAGGAATATATACATTCGAGAGAGTTACTTGAAAGCGAATTATTAAAAGTTAGGGATATTTTAAAAACAAAAGGTAAAGACTATATTGGAAAGAAAACTCGAAAAATGGATTACAACTTTAGGTGGAATCTTACACAAGTAAAAAAAGATAATGAAAATGATTAAAGTTAGGTCTCAAGAAGAGACCTAAGTTAATTTTTATAAAAAGAGACAAATAAACTTAAGGAGTGAAAATATGGGAAGAAAAATTATTGTTGGTGGAGCATGGCCTTATGCAAATAGTTCATTACATTTAGGACATTTAGCAGCTTTAATTTCAGGAGATATATTAGCAAGGTATCATAGGTTAAAGGGGGATGATGTTATTTATGTATCTGGTACAGATTGTCATGGTACCCCAATAACTGAAAGAGCAAAAAAGGAAGGAACTACACCTAAAAAAATTGCTGAGAAATATCATGAAGAATTTAAGAATGTATTTGAAAAGATGTATTTTTCTTATGATTTATATACAAAAACAGAAGATGAATACCATAAAGAAAAAGTAAAAGAATTGTTTAAGAAAATTTATGATAATGGCTATATTATAGAAAAATTAGACCAGGATACGTATTGTGAAAAATGTAATAAATTTGTTGCTGATAGAGAAGTAAAACTGATATGTCCTAATTGTGGAAATGAAACAAAAGGTGATCAATGTGATTGTGGATATGTTCCTACAAAAAAAGATTTGGAAAAAGCAGTTTGCATTGAATGTGGCAGTTTAACTACAACAAAAGAAAATAAAAATTTATATTTAGATTTGCCAAAATTACAAGTTGAGATTGAAAAGTATGTAGAAAAAAACGAAAAAAAATGGAGAAAAAATGCACAAAATGAATCACACAAATATCTTAAAGAAGGGCTAAAAGAAAGAGCAGTAACAAGAAATATAGATTGGGGTGTTGAAATACCAGTAAAAGGGTTTGAAGATAAAAAGATGTATGTTTGGATAGATGCTGTATTAGGATATATAACAACAACTATGAAATATTGTGAAAATAATCATTTAGATTGGAAAGAATGGTGGAAGTCTGGAGATAGTCAAAATAATAGAATATATATGGTACATGGAAAAGATAATATTGTTTTTCATACATTAATTTTACCAGGATTGCTTATTGGATTGAATGAAAATATGAATTTGCCTGATTATATTGTTTCAAGTGAATATCTAAATTTTAATGAGCAAAAATTTTCAAAAAGTAAGGGAATTGGTTTGACAATTTTAGATGCTTTAGATAAATTTGATACAGATACATTAAGATTTCACTTAATAAAAAATGGACCTGAAAATAAAGATTCAAACTTTACAGAGGATGATTATATTTTAACACATAATGAGATTACAAATAAATTGGGGAATTTTGTAAATAGAACTTTGAAATATAAAGGATTAACTGAAATTCCAAAAGGAATAATGGATATAGAAGTTAAGAAATATATTTGTGAAAAATATACAGAAATATCTAATTATATAGAAAATATAGAATTTAGAAAAGCTTCACTAAGTATAATTGATTTATTAGATTATCTAAATAAGTATTATGATGATAAAAAACCATGGGTATTATATAAAGAAAATATCCAAGAATTTGATAATACAATATATACTTGTGCTGTTTCAATAGCTAATATTTCTAATTTAATAGAACCATTTATGCCAAAAACATCAAATAAAATAAAAGAATATTTATCAATAGAAATGAAAAAATGGGAATTTATAGATAGATTAGAAAAACTGCAGTTAAATAATATAGAACCATTATTTGAGAGAAAATAAAAACATTACAGAATTACTTAATGTAATTCTGTAATGTTTTTATTTATAACATCATTGTCCATTTTTATTATATTCAAATTCATAATCTTATTATCTTTATAAGCTTGTATAGCATCTATTATCCAATAATATAATCTTAAATCTTCATTCATAGAAATTAATTCTTCATAAGAAAACCACTTTACATTTAAAATTTCATTTTTATTAAAATCAATATGTTCATCTATTAATTTTGCTGCAAACATAAATCCAACAAATATTTTATCTTCAAATACTCTATGAGAGATTTGCAACAAGCCGGTTAAGTCAACTTTACAACCTGTTTCTTCAAATATTTCCCTTCTAGCTCCATCAAAAAGAGTTTCATTTATTTCTAAATGCCCTGCTGGTAAATTCCATTTTCCTCTACAATTTTCTTTTGCTTCCTGAACCAATAAAAATTTTCCATTTTTTTCTATTACTCCACCAACCATTACTGGCATATCTTATTCCTCCTTTTTTGTAAACATTATATCAATTTTAAGAAAAATAGTCAATAATTAACAATTTGATAAATAAAATATAAAAAAGTTTATAAATACTATTAATAAATATAGAGTAATTTTTATTTTTATGATATAATGCTATTATCTAATTGGTAGTAATGTAATACTATCTGTTAAAAAATATTATGGGAGGACACTAGCAATGAAAATTACGAACTCAATTAGTGGAAAAAAAGAAGATTTTATTCCATTAAAAGAAGGCGAAGTAAAAATGTATGCTTGTGGTATTACTGTATATGATTTAAGTCATATTGGTCACGCTAGACAAGCAATTGTTTATGCTATGATGGCAGAATATTTTAAGTATAGAGGATACAAAGTAAAATATGTACGCAATTATACGGATGTTGATGATAAAATTATAAAAAGGGCTAATGAATTAGGAAAAAACGCATTAGAGTTTTCAAAGGAACAAATTTTAGAAACGGAAAAAGATATGACAAATTTGCATGTTAGAGATGCAGATTTTAAACCTAAAGCCTCTGAATATATTCAAAAAATTATAAAATTTGTTGAAAAACTTATAGATAAAGGGTATGCATATGCAACAGAAAAAGGGGATGTTTATTTTTCAGTAAGAGCTTTTCGAGATTATGGAAAGTTATCACATAGAAATGTAGATGAATTAATTAATGGTGTTCGTATTGAATTAGAAGAAGGAAAGAAAGATCCTATTGATTTTGCTTTGTGGAAATCTGCTAAAAATGGAGAAATTTATTGGGAATCTCCTTGGGGAAAAGGAAGACCAGGATGGCATATTGAATGTTCTGTAATGGTTTTAGACACATTAGGAGAAACAATAGATATTCATGGTGGAGGAAGAGATTTATTATTTCCGCATCACGAAAATGAAATTGCACAAAGTGAAGCTTTAACTGGCAAAAATTTTGTGAACTATTGGACTCATTGTGGATTAATTAAAATTAATGGTGAAAAAATGAGTAAATCTCTTGGAAATTCTTTAACAATACGTGATGCTTTGAAAATTTATAATTATGAAGTAATTAAATATCTAATGCTTTCAAAACATTATGTATCAGATATGGATATTTTAGATAATGACTTTCAGCTTTCTGAAAGACATATGTACTATTTTTATAGTACAATAAATGCGATGGAAAATTTTATTGAAACAAATGCTGGAGATGCAAATGGAGAGATATTAAATGATGAAGTTTTTAATACAATTATTTCTAATTTTATAGAAGCAATGGATGATGACTTTAATTCAGCTGCTGCAATTGCTAATTTGCATGTAATATTTAAATATATTAATAATATTATAAAAAATGCAAAGAAAAATGATAAGCAAATAATTGCTAATACTTTAGCTAAAGCTTTGAATAATATTAGGAGTGTTTATTGTATTTTAGGGCTTTTTGAACAAAAACCAGAAGATTTTATTATAAATATGAAAGAAAAATATTTAAAAAAATTAAAGGTTAATTTAGATTATATTGAAAAACAAATTGAAAAGAGAACAGATGCCAAAAGAGTAAAAGATTTTGAAATAGCAGACAAAATAAGAACAGATCTTGAAAAAGATGGTATTATTCTAATTGATACAAGAGAAGGAACAAAATGGGATTTTAAAGTTTTATATAATTTTAATTAATCAATAAAAAGATGGTGATATACCATCCTTTTTATTTTAAAAATCTTTTTTGTTATTAAAAGATCTTCTTTAACAATATTTTTACTTTTAATACTTGGAATTAATCTTATAAACCAGTTTGAATAGTAGTGTGCAACAGAAAATAATCATATATTGATTTTATTATAAATGATATGTTGTAATCTCATTTGGATAACTTAATAATTTAATATTTTAGAAAGAATGTATAATTGACAAAATACGACAAATTTTTTAAAATAAATAATGTAAAATATTTTTGATTTATATGTTAATAAATGTGGTGCTAGAACAATAGCCAAAATATTGAATTCAAAGAATATTTCTACATATTATGGCAAAAAATGGACTCAAGCTATAGTTGGTGATATGATTGAAAACGAAAAATACAAAGGTGATGGGTGTGGGCAAAAAAATTATGTTGACAATCCTCTTACTCATAAACGTATAAAAAATTATGGCGAAAAAGAAAAAATATTATATACGAAATCATCATGAAGCAATAGTTTCTCCTGAATTATGGAAAAAAGCACAAGAAGTTAAGAAAAAAAGAACAATCAATCAAACTACTGGTCATACTAGCAATTGTGCAACGAGATATACTTTTAGTAGTAAAATATGTTGTGGATTTTGCGGAACTAATTATATTAGAAAGAGTGCAAGTAAAAAGAAAGATGGAACATATACAAGATACTGGGCATGTTTACAAAAACAATACGATAGTAAATCTTGTGAGGATTCACTATGGATTAGAGAAGAAATTTTAGAAGGAGTATTTGTTGAACTATATAACTCGATTGTAAAAAACAAATATATGACAAATTTGTTAGATTTAAGATTAGATGGAACAATTAATAAGGAAGTATATTTGAATAAAGAAAAGGAATTAAATGAAAAGATAGAAAATATCAAAAAAGAAAAACTACTAATTTTAGAACAGCAAAATGATCAAACGGAACGTAAAATAAAAGAAATAGAAAAAATTGTTCTTGGACCAAATGTTATAAAAGAATTTGATGGAGATATTTTTGAAAGTATGATTGAAAAAATAATTATAGGAAGAATTAATGAAAAAAAAAGAAAAAGAGCCAAATGTTATAAGATTCATTTAAAAAACAGGAGAAAGTTATGAAGCAAATTTTGTCGACAGGAGAGAAAAATTAGCAAGGAAAAAATTAGAAAAAAATATGGTGCCAAAGAGTAAGAAAAAGGTGGTTTAGCCATATTGCTGTTGAAGTACCAGGCGAAAACCCTTCAAATGAATGGTGTGAAAAAGTAACAGATGAGGAATATGATAAATTGCCAGAATAAGGAGAACTAAACTATGGAAAGATGTAAAGTAATATGTCACATGATGACATCTATAGATGGGAAAATAGATGGCCAATATATGGAAGAAGAAAATTGCAATATATCAGGAGAATTTTACGACAAAGAAATCTGGAAAATGGAAAATGCAAATGGAAGTGGATGTGCAACAGCACAGATGTATTTTGCAAATGAGAATATAGATTATAGCCAATATGAAACAATCAATATAGAATATACAGACTACATTATAAAGTCAGATTATTATTGGGTAGTGTTTGATAGAAAAGGAAGATGTAATTGGAATACTAATAAAGTTAGTTATGGCGGCAAAACTGCTAGTATTGTTATGTGTTTAACAAAGCAAGTATCAAAACAATATTTAGCACATTTAAAGAAATTAGGAATTTCATATATAATATCAGGAGAAAAAGAAATCGATTTTCCAGAAACATTAAAAAAGCTAAAAGATATTTATGGAATTGAAACACTTATATTAACAGGTGGAGCAATAATAAATGGAGTGTTTCATGAAAAAGGTTTAATAGATGAAATTTCTCTTGTTATAGGACCTTATATAGAAGGAAATCATGAATTTAAATGTTTTGCAGAATTAAATAATTATACAAATCATTGTTATAAATTTCAAAAGGCAAATCCTATGCAAGACGGAGGAGTACAATTGATTTTGGTTAAGGACTAAAATAAGCAAAAATAGATAATGAAAATTATCTATTTTTATTTTTGTATGAAAATAAAATGTATTGAAAATCTTTAATAAGTATAGTAGAATTTTATTATAAAAATATAAAAGGGAGTTAAAAAGTGGATAAATTAGTAGAAAAAATAAAACTAAGAAATCTCGACAAAATATATGAATATAGGCAAGAACTATATAAAGAACCAATTTTAAAAGATTTATTTCTTGAAGTAACATCAAGGTGTAATGCGAGATGCGAACATTGTGGAAGTAGCTGTGAAAATAAAATGGCAGATGATGAAATAAGTGCAGAAGAATTAAAAAAAGTGTTATTAGATATATCAAAAAAATATGATGCAAAAGATATTTTACTAAATGTAACTGGAGGAGAACCATTATTTAGAAAAGATTTATTTGAAATAATGGATTATGCAAATAAGTTAGGATATAGATGGGGAATGACATCAAATGGAATGTTAATAACAGATGAAATTTTAAATAAAATGAATGAAACAAATATGGTAACAATTTCAATCAGTTTAGATGGAATGAAAGAAACGCATGAAAGTTTTAGAAAAGTTCCTGGTTCATTTGATAAAATTATTGAAAATATAAAAAAATTGCAAAAAGTTCCTTCAATAAAGGTAGTTCAAGTTACAACAGTAGCTAATAAAAAGAATTTAAAAGAATTAGAAGAAGTATATAATCTTATGAAAGAACTTAATGTAGTTTCATGGAGAGTTGTAAATGTTGATCCAATAGGAAGAGCAAAAGATAATGAAGATATACTTCTTGATAAAGATGAATATAAATATTTATTTAATTTTATAAAGGAAAAACGAGAAGAAAAAGTAATTAATGTTGAATATGGATGTAGTCATTATTTAGGACTTGATATGGAAAAAGAAATTCGTGATACATATTTTATGTGTGTTACAGGAATATATGTAGCTAGTATATTAAGCAATGGAGATATATTTGTTTGTCCAAATGTTGAGAGAAGACCTGAACTGATTCAAGGAAATATAAAAAATGATAATTTTATAGATGTATGGGAAAATAAATTTAAGGAATTTAGAAGAGATGAAAGAACAAAAGGAAAGAATTGTACTAATTGTCCAAAATGGAAATATTGTTTAGGAGATTCATTCCATACATTTGATTTTGATAAAAATGAGCCAAGATTTTGTATAAATAATATATATGAAGAAATGAGGGGAAGAAAATAAAATGATAATAGGAAATTTAATGAGAAAATATAATATATTGCCATGGAATAATACACCAATACAGCTTTACGGAGTACGTTTTGAAGAAGAGATATTTTCTGCATTTTATCATATAAATAGATTTCCAATAGAAAATGTATACTATTCTATAGAAAGAATTGAAGATAGGTATTTTTTTATTTTGCGATTTGAAAGTAGTAAAAAATTACAAAATAAAGGGCAAAAACAAATGATTATGAGAATGGAACATAATAAAGAATATTATAATGTCTTTATTGATAAAATGAAAAATAGTACAAAAAAATGGAAAAAGAAAAAAAGTAATGATAAATGTACAGAAAAAGATAAGTGGATGATACATTTTAAAAATGAAAAAATAAAATATAAAGATGAAGAAATATCAAGTAAAGAAAAAAATGTATTTGAAATAATAGAAAATTTCTTTAATTTTAACTATTTTTATTTTGAATCAGAAGATAGATATAAATTATGTGAAAGAGAATACAATAAAGCATATCATTATATAAAAGAAGATAAGGATAATGATATTTTTAATGCATGTTTTATTGATGAATATTTTAAGGAAAAAGAAATAAATGATGAAGATGAAATGATGATATATTTCAAAATGAGAAAACATAAAGACATATTAAAGGAATTTATTGTGTATTCAATAACAAGAAATTACAACATGGGAAATCCAGTTGTTGTAGAAGGGTATACAGCCAAAAGAATATCAGAACTAAACCCTCACTTATGTGCTTATGAAATATATTTATTGTTAATAAGATTAAGAGATGAACCTGAAAGTATAATAAAATTAGTAGAAAAATATGATGTTGAACCAGTTAATAATCGACCACAGAAAGTATATGGTATAAAAAATGTATCTAATAATTTTAATCCAGAAGAAAATAATCCTCAAATTTTATATGGACCTCCAATTGATATAAACAAATATTTTATGCCTAAAGAAGAAAAAGATAAATTACTAGATATATTTTTTGAAAATTTTGTATCACAAAAGGAGAATTTTTTTGAGAATTATATAAAAAAAGACTTTGAAGATCCTTTTTGGAAAGATGTGACAATTAAGTATTTCGCTGAAGAAATTAAAATGAATGATGATGAGGCTTTAGGAATATATAAGGAATTAAAAGAATATGAAGATATATTCAACGAATTTTTGGCATGTATAGCATATAAAAAATACGACGTAAAAAATCCAATTTCAATTGGAAAATATAGTGCTAAAATGATATATGAATTAAATCCAAGTTTAAAACCTCATGAAGTTTATTCGATTATGCGTGATTTGAGAGTTGTTCCAGAAACAACAGAACAAATAATTAAAGAGTGGAAAAATTAAACAGAAAACTTAGAGAGATTAAGTTAAAAATTTATGGAGAAAAACTGATTGTTAGGTTGAGAAAATTAATATATTTGCTTTGTTATGTCATATCATAATATGACACACAAAATCCCTTGACAAATAAAAAAATATATAATAGAATTTGAACAAAAGTTTTATAAAAAGAGAAGTGAAAAAAATGGAAAAAGAAATTATTTTTGTAACACATAATATTGGAAAAATAAAATCAGCAGAAAAATATTTTAAAAATTTAAAATTTAACACATTTAATTACGAATTAGACGAGCCTAGAAGTGATGATATAAAAGAAATTGCAACTGCAAAAGTAAAACAAGCTTATGAAATAGTAAAGAGACCATGTATAGCTTTAGATACAGATTTTAGAATTGATGAATTAAATGGATTTCCAAGAGCATTTGTAAATTTTTCATTGGAAACAATAGGAATACAAGGAATTTTAAAATTAATGGAAAATAAAGATAATAGAAAGTGCGCATTTAATGAATGTTTAGCATATCATGATGGAAAAGAAATACACCATTTTTATGGAAAACATCCAGGAAATTTATCAATTAAAATTCAAGGAAAAGATAGAAAAGAAAAATGGTCTGATTTATGGTATATTTTTGAACCAAAAGGTTTTAATAAAACATTAGCAGAAATGGACGAGCAAGAAAGAGAAAGCAGAAAAGATGTAGATGGCTCTTATTCTGCTATGGAAAAATTTGCAGAATGGTATCAAGAAAATTATTAAAGGTAATAAACATAAGAAAGTTAGATATAAAAACAAAGGGAGATATAAAAAATGATTAGATTATTTTTTATAAAGAACAAATTAAAGAATAAAAATTTAATAAATAATGATGAAAAAATATTAGAAAAATATAAAAATGTTGCACAAAAAGAAAAAAACGAGATAATACAAGAATTTAAAACTAATATCGAAAAAGGATTGACAAATAAAGAAGCAGAACAAAGATTAGAAAATAATGGTGAAAATATTGTCGTAAAAGATGATAAACATTCATGGTTTTATTTCTTTATAAATTCTTTTAAGGATAAGTTTATCTTAATTCTAGTTATTTTAGCAGTAATAAATAAGCTTGTTGGAGATGATACATTAGGAACAACTATTATTTTAGCTATTGGATTTGTAAGCGCTATGATTAAATTTGCTCAAAATTATTCAACATATAAATTTAATAGAGAATTAAAAAATGAGATGTTTTCTACAGCAATAGTTGTAAGAAGTGGAAAAGAGCAAACAATTAGAACGGAAAAAGTTGTAAAGGGTGATATTATTCATTTAAATGCAGGCTCAATTATTCCAGCTGATGTAATGATTATAGAAAATAAAGACTTATTTTTAAATCAATCTGTTTTTACAGGTGAAAGTGCACCTATTGAAAAAACAGATAAATTTAATAATTCAAACGAAATATTTTCACTTTCAAATATATGTTTAATGGGAACTAGTGTAATAAGTGGAAAGGCAACAGCAATAGTAATTAATACAGGTTTTTCAACATATTTAGGAAGTATGGGAAAACAAATTGATAACAAAAGAGAAACAACAAATTTTGAAAAAGGTATGAATGAAATCACAAAACTATTAATAAAATACATGATTGTAGTTTCAATAGCAGTATTTATTATTTATGCATTTATACGAAAGGATATATTAGAAGCAATTTTATTTGCATTATCAGTAGCTGTTGGAATTACTCCAACAATGTTACCAATGATAGTAAATGTTAATTTAACTAAAGGAACAAAAACACTTGCTAAGAAAAAAACATTAGTAAAAAATATACAAGCAATTCAAAATTTGGGTGCAATAGATGTTTTATGTACTGATAAAACAGGAACACTAACATTAGATAAAATAGTATTACAAAAATATATAAATGTTGAAGGCAAAGAGGATTTATCAATATTAGAATATGCGTTTTTAAATAGTTATTATAGTACAGGAATGAAAAATCTTGTAGATAAAGCTGTAATAACGTATGGAATTCAACATAAAATAAAAGAACAAATTATTGATTATGAAAAAATTGATGAAATTCCATTTGATTATACAAGAAAAAAAGTAAGTGTTGTAGTAAAACATGAGGATCATTATAGAATAATTACTAAAGGAGCACTAGAAGAGGTATTAAAAAGTTGTAATCAAGTAAAAATAGATGGTGAACATAAAGAACTAACTCAAGAAATGATAGAAAACATTAATAAAAATGCTGAAAATCTTGCAAAACAAGGAATGCAAGTAATTGCATTAGCATCAAAAAGAGAATATAGAGGAAAAGACATATTTAATAGTGATGATGAAAAAAATATGATATTTATAGGATTTGTAGCATTTTTAGATCCACCAAAAAAAGAAGTAAAAAGTACGATAAAAAAATTAAAAGAATATGGAATAACAACAAAAATTTTAACAGGAGATAACCAATATGCAACTGAAAATATTTGTAATTTAGTAGGAATAGAAAATTCGAAAATATTATTAGGTACAGATATTGATAAGATGTCAGATGAGGAACTTGCAGAAAATGTTGAAAAAGTAAATGTTTTTGCAAGAATGAATCCTTTACAAAAAGAAAGAATAATAAAGACTCTTAGAAAAAATGGACATGTAGTAGGTTATATGGGAGATGGTGTAAATGATGCTCCATCATTACATAATGCAGATGTTGGAATATGTGTAAATACTGCTACAGATATTGCTAAAGAAGCAAGTGATATTATTTTATTAGAAAAAAGTCTAAAAGTAATATTTAATGGAGTAATAGAAGGAAGAAAAGTATATGGAAATATTATAAAATATATGAAGATGGCTTTAAGCTCGGATTTTGGAGATGTATTTAGTATATTTCTTGCAAGTATTTTTTTACCATTCTTACCATTATTGCCAATTCAAATGTTAATTCAAGACTTTCTATATGATTTTTCACAAATAGGAATACCTTATGATAATGTTGATGAAGAATTTTTAATAAGACCAAGAAAATGGGATACAAAAGGGTTAGGAACTTTTATGAATGTAATGGGACCTGTAAGTTCTATAATAGATGTTCTAGCATTTTTAGCATTTTGGTTTATATTAGGATATAATGGAACTATAAGTGAAAGTTATTTCCAAACAGCTTGGTTTGTTGAATGTCTAATAAGTGAGACATTAATAATTCATTTTGTTCGTACTTCAAAAGTACCTTTTGTACAATCAAAAGCAAATCCAATATTGACTTGTTTAACATTGATTACAATAATAGGAACAATATTTACACCAATATTATTATATAATATTGAATCATTCCATTTTGAAATAATGCCACCATTATATTATTTAATAGTAGCTGGATTGGCTATCTTGTATGTAATATTAGTTCAGATTGTAAAGAAAATATATATCAAAAAAGTTGGAGATTGGTTGTAAAAAAGAGGAATAAAAAACAAAATAGAATTATTGAAACTTGAAAAAAATGATATGAATAAATTTTTTGTTCCAAAGAAAGGTACAACGTTATGATAAAAAGATGTAAATGGTGTAATTTAAATAATCCTAAATATATAAAATATCATGATAAAGAATGGTGTAAGCCAAATTTTAATGAACAACATTTATATGAAATGTTAATATTAGAATCATTTCAAGCAGGTTTATCATGGGAATGTGTATTAAATAAAAGAGATGATTTTAGAAAAGCATTTGATAATTTTAATATAGATAAAATTTGTAATTATAAAGAAGAGAAAATACAAGAATTGTTGCGAAATGAGAAGATAATAAGAAATAAGCTTAAAATAAATGCTACTATAAATAATAGTAAAATCTTTAAGAAAATTCAACAAGAATATGGGACATTTTATAATTATTTAAAAACATTTACACAAGAACAAATTATATATGAAACAGATAAAACAACAAATCAATTATCAGATATGTTATCAAAAGACTTACGAAAAAGAGGAATGAAATTTGTAGGAAGTACAACGATATATTCTTATTTACAAGCAATAGGAGTTATATATTCACATGATAAAGATTGCTTTTTGTACAAAGAAACTTAAATACAAAAAACAGATAAATTGTTTACAATTATCTGTTTTTTAC
>UMJX01005033.1_pt1 | contig 21302 bp, 17 predicted proteins | sample 1966131 | NCBI WGS metagenome assembly UMJX01 (sample SAMEA4836162, study PRJEB28245) | human gut metagenome | biome: gut microbiome; material: fecal sample | place: Denmark | collected 2008 | reverse complement strand
TTAAGAAGTCTTTTAGAGCATACAACACCTGCCGCAAGTTTATAGGCTTTGTACTGTCGCACAGCAAATCTGCCAAGACTTGCTCTCCAAGGCTCTACATCAATGTCAACTAAATCAGCATAGTTTTCGTTTTGTTCTTCAAACTGCTCATCTTTATCCCAATCCTTTTCAATCCACTTTTCAAGATAGTAAAATGCCCAATCGATTGCATTTTTAAAGCTATCATCATCTTCTCGGCATTCTGATGCATTGACAAAATCAATAAGCGTTTCAAAATTCCACTCATTTTCAGGACACATAGTCAGAATGAGAGCTATGTATGATGTATAAAGCAATTTCTCTGCTTTAACCCAAAACTCATCTCCGCCTTTTTGCTCGCCGGTTGTATTTGCTATCAGCACTTCAACAGTACGCAATATATCTTGCTCACGAGTTTCGGGACGAATGTATGCAAACGGGTTATAGTGCATTGATTTTTTAAAATCAATTGTATTGAAAATTTTAATTTCATACGGTTGATAACCGATAATATCGCCTTTTTGATAAATTGGTTTGCCACGCTGAAGCAATTTGCCGCAATCATTAATTATTGTGCCTTTTGGATCTGTTACAACATAACTTGAATGCATCTGCATCAGGTTAGGTTTTACATAAAAGCGAGTTTTACCTGAGCCTGAACCACCATAAACTATTACATTTTTGTTACGCTCATACTTTGGTGATTTTGCTTTATTCATTGTCAATCTTTCAGATTGTGTCAGAATGATATTATCACTTTGATTTTGCTTATCATAATAAGGAGCAATATCCTTTTCGTTTCCCCAACGAGCAGAACCGTATTCCTTGTCTTCTGCAAATTTTTTCTTATGTTTTTTCTTGTACTCAATAACTAATTTAGCAATACCTGCTACTATCGCACCAATAAGCACATCATATGGATGCAAAGAGGGCAGAGGGTTAGTTACTGCATTACCAAGGTTATCAATAAACGGGTAAGCTTTAACAGATATATCACCAACAACTGTAACTGTACGGTAAGCAAAACTGATTTTATTTCCAATCCAAAAGAACATAATTAACGGCAAAGCAAAAATAATAATTTTTCGTATCTTGCCACTATCAATATTCACACCATCACCTACCCATATCAGACTTGTTAAGAGATTTTTCTTTTGACAAGTCTGATTGTTGTTTAGCGATAGTTTTTGCATTCTGCTTTATCTGTTCTCGATTTACAACATCGCTTACTGATTTTTTCTCAAGTTTCTTGTTGACACCAAAGACATACTCTTTAAAAGCTCTCTGAAAATTTTCGGATTTTGCACTCTCAAAGAATATGTGATATGTAGCAGGGGATGTTGACACATCTTTTTTGAGTGCATAGTCAATATCATACTTTTGAGCCGTCTTTAAAAAATCTTTGATGTTGTTTTCTGTAACTTCGATGTTCTCCAGTTTCCCAACTTTGGCAAGTTCACCGTACATTTTCCTGCCTGATTTTTTAGCCTTACCTGACAAAAAATCCTTCATAATTGACTTTAGTAGTTCAGATGTTACTTGTGATGCCTGAGTTGTAAAATCAATTACTTTTTTGACATCGTTCACTAAATCACTTCCTCATTCACAGGTTCGGGCATACGATAGATGTTTTTACCATTCTCAACTGCTTCACAAAGTGATAAGAATACTTCTGAGCATTCAGACTCATTGTTGTAAATACCAAGCATTAACGCATCAGGATTCATAACATCTTCATTGTCATCATCTGAAATAGACTCAAAAGCAACAATTGCATAAACCGTTGTATCCTCAATCTCGCCGGAAAACATAGAGATTTTAGCCAGTTTGTCAAAATTAACAAGTTCTAAATCTTGATTTAAAATAATCATTTTTCTTTTCCTCCAAACTTGTGCCCCAATGGGGCATAAGTTAATATTCAATTTTCAAAGTCATAATTGACTTGCATATCAACATCAAGCTCCATTGTGTTGACAGCATTATATAAACAACTTCGCAAGTAATTGCGTATATTTCTAATTTGCTGTGTTTTAGATGTTTCATTGAGCTTACTCATAATGTATTCGATGTGCCCATCATCAATCCTTTCATATTGTCTTGCCACATCTGCAATGTTGATTTGCAAACCGTTAATGTTTAAAGCACAGTTATCTGCACGATGTACATATGTATCCGCAAGTAGATTAACAATTAAGTTAAGGTAATGTTGATTGTAACCTTGCGACAACAACGCATAGTATGAAATTTGTATTTCAGCCTTTTGGACATATTCCTCATATTCTTCTATCCTTCTATCAATTTTTTCAGAAGTCGATTCTGTTGCTGTATCAGCTTGATTGATAGATGGATTAGTATGGTTTAACTCAGTATGGTTTAACTCAGTATGGATATAGGTCGAGATTTCCGATGTCTTGACATCGTTTTTATCAACTTCAAGAGGTCGATTTTTCCGACCTCTTGAGGTCGATTTCGATTTTTCAGAGGTCGATTTTTCCGACCTCTGGGATGTTGGTTCATCTTTTTGAGCCGACTTATCAGATTTTTGCTGAGTTTTTGTGCTTTTAGTAAGAGCATTAATCTTGCAGATAACTTCATCTTCATCATCCGATTTATCTATTGGCTTTGCGAAATTCATAACAAAAATTTTAGTAGGCTTACCTAATCCTTGCTTTTTGCGAATTATAAGACCAATTTTTTCAAGCTCACTAAATATACGCATAGCTTTATCTCTGCCAATATTGAGTTGCTCCTGCACAAGCTCTTGCTTGTAGTAAACAAATGTTATACCGCTTTTATCTATCCAACCGTTCTTTTTAGACAACGATGTTCTGTCAAGTAAAAAACCATACAACAATTTTGCTTCACAAGACAGAGTTTTGAATCTGTCATCAGTGAATAATATCTGCGGAACACGATAGAACATATACTGTTCGCTATCACCATAGAAAAAGTCAAACATATCACGCACTCTCACTTTCTGATTCAATCTTTTTCATTTCGCTTTTGAGAGAGCGTATTTCATCATCACCAAGATTTGCAATTAACTTTGCACAGCTCATTATTGCTTTAGTGTTCTGAGCTGTTGACAAAATTATTGAAAATAATATTTTTGACTCTACCGGATACTCCGAGTATTCTTTGTCCATCAGTTTCTTAGGTACATAAAAGCACTTTTCCATACTTATCCCAACTTTTCTTAAATACAAATTTCAATTGTTGTCTGTTATCGTTATTTTGATAAAAATAAAAAAGCCAACCTCTTTCGAGATTGACTTTAGTTAATACTTGATTATTCTGTTGTACCTCAATTCATTAATCCATAGTGTAATTTCATAAGGTAGTAAAACATATTCTTTCGCAAGGTCAAAATGCTGTTTGTTTGAGAATAGTGTAATTTCATAAGGTTTAATAAAGTGATAAATAATAAAATTATATTTCGCAAATTGCAGTAGCAATTTGCATTATTTTTTGCATTATTTTTATATTAAACATATTATATAAAATTGTTAGTGAAATTTTATAACAACGGGTTATTGCAAATAATTGTAAAAAATGATAAAATAATACATATTATACTATGTTTAAATAATATAATCTATACAAAATTGTGAATTTTTATAACGACTATGTAACGGTTATTCAGATGAAATCAAAAAAGGAGAGAGTACTATGGCAGAAACTAAACAGGAGTTTTATAAATGGCTTGATAGTTCTGTCCGTTCAGCCGATATTCCTCGTGTTAAAAAGCTATGCGATTTAGTTGATACATACAGTAAAAGTAACAGAAAACTCGGCTATTCGCTATTTGAAGTTACCAACGCAGATGATGTATATAAGGTGATAAAAGTCGTTAATAAAGATGTGGTTTTTAGGGCAAGAAACAGTAGGCAAATTCAAAAAATTGATATCGCCTTGAACGAATATTACCGATTTTTTATAAAATATATTTCGAGCTATGCTTTGGATAAGAAAAGTAATCCAAACATTGGCGATAAAACAGATAAAATTTCTTGTGCTGGTCAAACAGCCTTTTTTACTGCTCTTTTAGAGCAGTACAGAAAGATTTTGTCGGCTAATTATAAAAAAGGTTTTAGACTTAATGATAAATTAAGTCTTCGAAGATTTCGTATTCAATGGCAAAATACTTTTGAAACCGAGTTGCAGTATGATGATCAAACAATTTGTGATCATATTCAAAGCATAACCATTAAATATGGCAATATGGCGTATCTTCCCGAAGATATGCTTGGTGAAGCGGCAAAGCAGAGGTTGCTGAAATATATCAGTGACACTTTTGAAAGTGGCAAAAATATAATTTATTATGATTCGCTTTACCGCAATTTTGCAGACGATTTTGCACAAGGCAGAATAAATAGTGTTGATATGCTGAAAACATATCTTATATATATCAATCACTCAAATATGTATTTTTTAAAGAAAAACTACATTGCAAGCGGAGAAAATGTTGAGGCAGATGAGGCGCAGGAAATTCGTAATTTTTTAATATCAAGCGGAATGCCTGTAAAAACAGAGGACATTGTTTTGGCTCTTTCTCATATTTCAAACAGCAAAATAAAGAATATAATTTCGGGTTCAAACAGTGACGAGTTTATCAGAAATAAAAAGGGCGAGTATTTCCATGCAGATATTGTCGAGCTTACTCAGTATGAAATAGATTTAATTGCAAGGTGGATAAGCTTATCTATTGTAGATAAAAAGTATATGGGAGGCAAGGAACTTACCGATACTATCGAAAGTGAGTTGCCGTCTGTTATGGAAAGGTATCCGTATTTAACCGGTATTGGACTGAGAGATGTAATTGGCTATAAACTCAAAGATAGGTTTTCGTTCAAGGGTAAGATCATCAGCACCTTTGGCGAAAAATTATCTATGAGCGATGTTTTTGCAACATTTGCAAAAAATCACAATCATTTTACATTAGAACAGCTTGATATCTTAAAAGAAGATCTCGATACTTCTATTTATTTTGAGCCTGTATATGAAAATTCCTTGAGAATAAGTAAAGACGAATTTGTTTCAAAATCGCAGGCGAAATTTGATGTTATCGCTACCGATAATGTATTGGAGCAATTTTGTATCGGAGATTATGTTAGCGTAAAAGATGTAGATTTATTTGGCGGATTTCCAAATGCCGGTTTTCCCTGGAATCCATTTTTGTTGCAAAGCTATGTTGCGTTTTACAGCAAAAAATTTAAATTGATATACGGCGGTTTTACTGCAAAAAAAGCTGTTGGAGCAATTGTAAAAATAAGTGCAGAGATAAATACAATTGATGATGTTATTATAAGAGCCTTAGCTGATAGCAATATTTCTCTCAACAGTGATAATGCCTTACAGTATTTGTATGATTTGGGTTATATTGCTCGCAGAAGTTACAACAATATTGATTTTGTTGTATCAAAAGCAAAGCTGTATAGGGCGAGTAAAGGAGATTAATATGCTATGTACTCTTATAATTACGATGTTGAAACAGGCGGAATAATTCTTAATTCATCGCCACTGCATTTCAGCAAAGAACCAAGACCTGTTTATTACAAAGAACTCGATATACTCGGCTTTGATAAGCACTGGAAATACGAAAAAAATGACGAATACCCATATATGTGGGCTGAGGCAAACAACTATTTTTATCGTGGGCGAAAGGTAGCGAAAACAAGGGGCGGTTCTTGCTACACTGCTCCTGAAATAATAATTTTAGACACCCCCGAGCCGAACGGCGCACCGCTTAAATTTGTAGATGTTCCGGCAATGGTAGAAAAGAATCGAGAAATTTTAGAGGGCTTGGTACAGGATACAATTAAAAAAGTTTACAATACCTACATAAAGTACAAGGATAAGGTGGATATATTTTATGTCGCTTTTAGCGGTGGAAAGGATAGCATAGTTACACTTGATATTGTGCAGAGAGCTTTACCGCATAATGGCTTTATGGTTTTGTTTGGCGATACAGGAATGGAGTTTCCTGATACATATGAAGTTATATCTGAAATTGAAAGGAAATGTAAATCAAAAGGTATTAGATTTGAACGAGCAAAATCAAGCTTAAGTCCTGAATATACTTGGAATATTATTGGACCACCGGCGCAAAAAATGAGATGGTGTTGTTCAGTCCATAAAACAGCTCCGCAAATTATTTTGTTAAGAAAAATTGCTAAAAAGAATACTTTTAGAGGTATGGCAATGATGGGGGTAAGAGCAGATGAAAGTGTATCACGTAGTAAATACGATGAACTGAATTTTGGCACAAAACATCAAGGTCAATATGATTTTTATCCAATACTTAATTGGAATTCAGCTGAATTATTTTTGTATTTATATCAAGAAAAATTAATTATTAATGAAACTTATAAAAACGGCAATAGTAGAGCTGGCTGTTTAGTGTGTCCTATGGAGGCTGTAAAAAATACTTGGTTTAAAAATCAATTGTATTCCAATGGTGAGAATTATTCGCATACAACAACCTTTTATAATAACATAATAAAAAATAAAACTATTGCTCATGATTTGCCAAAACAAAATTTATTTGAGTTTATGGAGATTGGTGTTTGGAAATCAAGACACAATGGCAATAAATTGTTTAAACCACAAAATATATATCATGAAATAAAAAGCAAAAATGATTATATATTTATACTTGACGTAATATCTGATGATTGGAGAGAATGGTTTAAAACACTTGGTCAAATAAATTATAAAGCAGATAATTCTATTGTAGTAAATTGTAATGATAATAATTATTATATTGAACACTACAAAGAGAACAAGTCACATATTTTTAAAATAAAGGATATAAAAAATACACGTGAGTACATTTATTTTTTGTCTTGGTTAAAAATAGTACTGAAAAAATGTGCGTATTGTATTAATTGCCAAGTATGTGAGGCTAATTGTCCTAATGGTTTTATAAAAATGGAGAATGGACATATACAAATAGATGATAAATGTACAAAATGCAAAAAGTGTTATAAAGTAAATGGTGGATGTGTAGTAGCAGCATCACACCATTTACCAAAGGAGTTGAATAGAATGAATGGTAGTATAGATCAATACAAAAATATGGGTATTCAGTATAATTGGGTTATTGATTATTTCAAGAAAAAAGATGATTTTTGGAATGATAATAGACTTGGTAGCCAAATGTTGACTTCTTTAAATTTATTTTTAAGACAGGCTGATATATCCATAAAAAAGCAAATAACACCGTTTGGAGAACTTATATATAGGTTAGGTGCAGATACGGTATTATCATGGGCTCTTATACTATGTAATTTAGCATATTCACCTCAATTTAATTGGTGGATTTTAAATATTGAATTTAATCATACTTATATAAAAAAAGAATTAGAAGAAATGATAAGTGAGCTTTCATTAACCGATAATTCAAAGAAAAATGTTATTTCTTCTTTAAAAAACATTTTGTATTCAAATTCAATCCTTAGCAAAGACATTGGATTAGGAACGGTTACAGTTATCAAAAAAGGTAGAAACACTTTTCTTGACGATGTTACAAGAACCCCTTGGCAGTCGCCTGACCCTCGTGTAATACTCTACTCGCTTTTTAAATTTGCCGAAGCATGTGGTGGGTATTATCAGTTTACACTTAGTCGATTGCTTAATTATAACATAGAAAGTGATGGAGTGAGTCCGTCACTGATTTTCGGACTTGATAAGGAGCAGATGGAGAAAATATTAACGGGTCTGTCTATAAATTATCCGGAGTACATAAACGCAACTTTTACACTCGACCTTGATAATATTACTTTGCGCAGTGATAAAACAGCAGATGATGTTTTATCGTTATTTTAAGGAGGCAGGGCAATGCTTGGTAAATATCGTGACTACTTTAATATAAATCCGGACTATTTTCCACAGGTAAATCTTAAAATTATAAACGATAATCCCAACCTTTGGAAAATGTTTTATCCGCACGAAACCTTTGTAAGACTTTTAAAAGACAGTATCAGAGTTATATCCCGCAAGCAAAAGGTGTCACTTTGGGTAGAGGGTGCATACGGTACAGGTAAATCTCATGCTGTACTTACTCTCAAAAAACTTTTAGAGGCGGGTGAGGAAGATACAAAAGAATATTTTGATAAATTTCACGAACAGCTCAGCAATGATCTGTTTAACAGCCTTCAGCAAATAAAAAACAGCGGTCAAAAAATTCTTACTGTTCACCGTTACGGTTCATCAAATATTTATAATGATGATGACCTTATATTTGGAATTCAGCAGAGTATTGCAAAGGCGTTAAATGATGAGAATTTGAGCGGTGGCAATAAAGCGTTAAAAGATTCAGTCATAAATTGGCTGTCGCAGGGTTGGGCAAAGGATGCATTTAATGATTTGCTAAAAACAGAATATACCGATTTGTTCGGCGGTGATGATGTCGACACTGTTATTTCAAAGCTGAACACTTATACCGATGAGGCTCTTGAGGCACTTATGGGCAGAATTATGCGTGTAGGCAAAGAAAAGCAATTTTCAGCTCTCAAAATCAGTATTGATGACCTTATTGACTGGATAAAAGAAGTAATAAAGGAAAATAATTTAAAGGCCATTGTTTTTATATGGGACGAATTTACCGAGTATTTCAAAAATAATATGCGTGCTTTGACAGGCTTTCAAAAGATTGTTGATTTAAGCGGAAGTGATCCGTTTTATATGATTATAGTTACGCATAATGTTACCCATATTTTTCCCGAAAGCGATAAGGATTGGAAGAAAATTATGGGAAGATTTGTTCAGCCTATTTGTAATATTGAGCTTCCCGAAAATATGGCCTTCCGCCTTATGGGAAAGGCTATGGAAATAAGTGAAGACCCTGTTATTCAAAGTAAATGGTTTGAAGACCGCAACGAACTTTACACAAGAACTAATGATACAAGAATACTTGTGAAGAATAAAGCAAAAATTAATGACGATGAGTTAAAAAATATACTTCCTATTCATCCATATGCGGCACTTTTGCTAAAGCATATTTCATCTGCCTTTGATTCAAATCAGAGAAGTATGTTTGATTTTATTAAAAACGATCGTGGCGATGAAATCAAAGGCTTTCAGTGGTTTATTGATAATTACGGCCCATATGACGAAAATCCTCTCTTAACAATAGATATGCTATGGGACTTTTTCTATGAAAAAGGAAAAGAATTTCTTTCTCACGATATAAGGTCTATTCTTGATTGCTTTTCTTTTGCAAAAAATAAAAACCTCAGCAATGATGAGGAACGAGTGCTAAAAACCGTACTGCTTTTGCAGGCAATTTCTCAAAAAACAGGCGATTCTGTTGAATTGTTTATTCCAAACGAGCGCAATTTAAACAATGCGTTTGAAGGCTCTGACCTTGAAAACGGCGAGGCTGCTCGTATTGCAAACAGACTTGTAAATTTGCAGGTGCTGTTTAAACGCCCTCTTCCCGGAGGAAAGGAGCAGTATTCGGCACTTATAAATTCCGTAAATACAGCAGAACTTGAAAATAAAAAGAAAGAAATGCTGCAAAAGCCAACAGCTCAGCTTTTGCAGGAAATGAATGTTTCGGAGGTGTTTTCACTTCAAGGAGCATTGCGCCTGAGATATGACCTTAGCTTTGTATCAAAAACAGATTTCAGAACGAAAATGAATGAGCTCAAAGTAAAAGAGGAGTCCGAAGATAATAAAATTATAGCTGTTGCAGCATTTGCCAAAGATGACGCAGAAAGCGTTGAAATTGACAAAATGATAAGAAATGCAATGAATGACGAAAACTGTAATTTTGTATTTATAGATGCCGCAAGAACTCCGCTGGGCAAAGACTTGTTAAATCAGTATGCAGAGGCAATGAGTGAATCGGCGATACACCTCAAAGGTGACAGAGGCGTTGCAAATCAGTATGAATCAAACGCAAAAGAAATATTGAGAAAATGGCGAAATAAAATTGCAGACGGCGAATTTATTATATACAGCTCTGAATACAAAAACGGAGAAAGAGCAAACACCATTGATCAGGTTTACACTTGTTTGGAGAGAATTAACAGAAATAAATATCCGCAAGGTCTTGAAACATTTGGCACTGTAAACGCAACTATGTGGAATACAAATTATCTGCCTTCGGGTGTAGTTTGCGGAGCAGAGCAAAATTTATCGGGACAGTACCGCTCAAGCAACACTCAGACAAAGCTCGATAAATATATAGGCGATGATGCTTGGAATGTTGAGGAATATTGGATTAAAAAACCGTATTTACCTATCTCAAAAATGAAAATTGAGCTTAAAAATCTTATGGACAATGCCTTTGAAAAGAGCGGTCAAATTTCTATCAGAGAGGTATACTCTTTCTTTAGCGATAAAAACAGCAAGTACGGATTTATGCCTTGTAATTTAACCGCTTTTGTAATGGGATTTATGCTGAAGGAATATGCCGACGGTTCGTTTAACTATACAGACGGTATTCACAATCAACCGCTCACAGTTGACAAGCTAAAGGAAATGGTATCTGATATAATTGGAAGTCATATGCCAAATTTATCTCGTTATAAAAGCTGCAAAGATACATATATTGCCTCTATGAAACCCGAGGAAAAAAAATTTAACGAGGCGTCGTCGAGAATATTTGGTATTCCACTTGTAAATTGCGTGTCTGTTGAAAGTACAAGAGATAAAATTCGCCAAAAGATGCGTGAGTGGGCATTTCCAATATGGGTATTAAAATATAATCTGGATAATTTAACTCTTAAAACCTCTGCCGATACCGTATCAAATCTAATTGATTTATTTGGCGGAATTGCAAATAATAATAACTATGCCGGCAGAGATACCGACAAGGAAATTGCCATTGATATAGGCAAAATATGTCTTGATAATGCAGACATAATTGACGATATGGTATTGCTCGTAAAAGACGATATGATTACCAAGGGTATGGATTGCTATCTTCACACATATTCAAATGGTGAACTTATTTCACTTGCTGATGAAGTTGGAGATAACGGGCAGTACATAAATCAACTTAAAGAAAAATTTAATGTGGATGCGGCAAATTGGGTGTGGAATACCGACACTGCCAATCAAAAAATTGACGAGGTTATAGTTGAGTACAAAATAATTGCAGAAAGCAATAAGGTACTGCCTAAAAATACTTCGTTTAGAACAACTGTAAAAGAATGGTGCGACCGTTGCTCGCTTATTCATATTTCTTATTTGTATGCAAAAAATTATTGGGGCAGTTTATCTGACTTTATGGAAGTTCTTTACACAATGAAAAAGTTGGGTAATCTTCCCGAAAATCAGAGAAATAAATTTTTAGAGCTATTGCCTTTATACGCAACTGATTTTAATGCCTTTTATAATAATCAGATAGAAATGTTCAAGCAGTCGTGCTCATATATACTCGACCAATTTGACGATGAAGAAATCGGTGATATATTCAAAAAATTGCCGAGCGATATGTTTACTATGGAAAAGAAAGCGTATCAGTCAAAGGTTGAAGAAACCGCCGAAAAGTATGTAAATGAGCAGGGAATAGTAAAGCTAAAAAATATTTGGAAAAACAAAACGGCAAGCGATAGTCCAATGCAGTGGTCTAAGGCGCACCGTACACCAATTTTATGTATGATTGACAGTAAAGACATACAGAACGCAAAATCTGCTTTTTATACTCTCAATAAAAAGCACCCTGATTCTGAGTCTGTAAGAAAAGCTACCGAATTTCTTGAAAGTGCAACTTTTTTCAACAGACTTAACGATGAAACAGCTATTGACGATGCTTTTCGCAATACTATTGTGAAGCAGTACAGTGTAATGCTTGAGGATTTAAACGAGGTGCGCTCAAGATTAGAAAAGGTTATGTCTGTTGATGTGTACGATTGGTTTGGAAATCCTGAGTTAGAGCGAAAACTATATGATATGGCGGATCATAAATATACCGAATCGGGTTGTGAAAAGGCGCTTGAAAAAATTGACAATATGGATGTTGCCGATGTTAAACAATATCTCAAAGAACTTTTTCGCAGTAATATGGTGGTAGGTATGGAGATTATTAAAGGAAAGTAAGGGGATTTTCAAGATATGAAACTTGAGGACTGCATAAAGCGAATAGATAATTATATGCAAATTGATGATAGTCGCCCTCGACTTGTAGATATTCAAAATTGCGATGATCTGAAAACTTTTTGCTCTCATTTTAGGGTTGGCTCAAATGTATTTAAAGATGTTGCCGATTACGCTAATTTTGATGAAAATCCCTCTGAGGCTGATTTGTATAATGATTTGCACAATCTTTCGGGCAATGTGTTTATTACAGGCTTTACTACTTTTTATAAACTCTTTGGCGAACAAAAACTAAAAGAGTTGCTCAAGAATTTGCTTTCGTTTACCACAATAAATATCCATTTGGTTGTGGTTTGCTACCAATGCAAAAAACAGCTTGACTTTTTAGATCCCCGTATGAGAAACTTGATTTATATTGCAGACGGCGACACCGGCGAAAATGTTAGGCTGGAGTTTTCTTCTTTGCCTATGCAAACAACCAAGGAAACTTTATCGGCAAACGGTATTCAAAGTGTACCGTATTTTATAGAGAACCATAATATAAATCATTTGTATGTAAATACCAAAAAGAAAAAGAGCAATTATATCTACTCGCTTATAGATATTTGTGAGCAGAAAAATGCTTACAGCCTGCTTTGCTCTGTTGATTCCGCCACTAATGAATTATCGGAGTCTTTTGGTACAACAGCTCAATGGGAATATGCACTAAAAGAAATTTCAAAGCACAAGTCTTGGTATAGTTATGTTGCGGACACCTTTGGCGGAAGCTGCAATCTTGATTCGGCACTTACAAGGTGGGAAAAATACAACGATAATAAGCGTTGGATGTACTTTATATCGCTAAAACTTTTTGGCGAAAGAAACGGTATGTATTTATCAACTGTTGCAAAAAATACAGATTACTTTGAGAATATTGAAAAGGAACTGTATCAGAAAATTTTAGATTTTCCTTATAGCGATAATAATTTTTGGAAGTGCTATAACGAGCGAAGACTTTTGATTAATTATATAGGTATATCTGATGTACAGGTGGCAGACTATTGCGATTGGGTAGTGTCAAAGGGTAAAAATGCAATCTACTATTTGAGCGATATGACAAAAAGAGAAATTTATTTGATTTTTAAAACGCTCAACGATTACAGAGAAGATTATACAAAATCTGAAATTATGACCGCTCTTGAGCATACATATCCTGCCTTGTATCAGTATTTGCAAACCTATGATTATAAAAATCAATTACTAAACAATTATTTTGATTTATATAAATTTCAGAAAGTAGTAAATTATATTCAGCCTGAGTTTTTGCACATTGTTGAGGAACAGGCTTTGAAAAGAGATTACATAAGGCTGTTGCCCGCAAGGTGCGAAAAAACCGAGTCGATAGATGTTTCGAACACTTTGGTGTATTTTATGGATGCAATGGGTGTTGAATTTCTATCTTTTATATTGGCAAAATGCAGAGAAAATAATTTGATTGCTTACACCACTCTGTGCCATTGCGAGCTGCCATCGGTAACGGCTAAAAACAAGGATTTTATAGATGTTTTTAAAAACCGAGGAGCTGATTTTGCAGGCTCTGACGAAAAAGTAAGTTTGATAGACGATGTAAAGCACCATGGCAGCAAGGATTGTGATTTGCCGAACGATGAAATACCGTCTTATCTTTCAAGAGAGTTAGAAATAATTGAAAGAACCGTAAAAAAATCAGCGACAGATTTGCAAAATTATAAAAAAGTAATATTGATTTCGGACCACGGCTCAAGCAGATTAGCTGTTATAAACAACAGTCAGAATAAATATAAAATGTGCGAAAACGGCGAACATTCGGGCAGGTGCTGCCGCAAAACTCGGGGAGATGAACCGCCGAGCTGCGCTATTGACAGCGAAGATTATTGGACTATTGCTAATTATGATTCTTTTAAAGGTGGTCGCATGGCAAGGTTTGAGGTGCATGGTGGAGCAACACTCGAAGAGGTGGTTGTGCCGATTATAGAAATTACAAAAGCACCTGCCGAATATGAATTTAAAATGCTGACAGAAAAAATCAAATTTAGCAAAAGAAAGAAAAATGCCCAAATTGTTATTTTTTCAAAATCTAAGATTGACGGAATTTCTGTTAGGATTTCAACGATTGATAAATTGTACTTTGCCAAATCTTCAAACGGACAGCAATTTACTGTATCAATTCCCGAACTGAAAAAGTCGGCTCAATATTCTGTCGATATTTATTTGCAGGACAACCTGCTCAAAAGCGGTCTGAAATTCTGCGCCGAAAACACCGATTTTAAGGAAAAAGATATACTGTAAGGGGTGTGTGATTTGATAGATAAGCTGAGAGAAAATTTTGACGAAATGGTTGTTTATAAAGATTTAAAAGAAATGAGTTTCTTAAAAACTTTAAAACTGCCGTCTTTTTTGCGTGACTGGGTTCTCAAAAAATTTGAAGATGAGGACGGAAGTTTTGATACAGAAGAATTGCTTGATTTTGTCAATACCTATATGCCACGAAAAGAAGCTTGGATAAGCATAAAGGAAAGAATAATTACAGGCTTTGAAAAGGTTAAGCTGCTCACAAAAATTGCAATCGATATTAGCATAAAAACAGGTGAGGTTTCTTTTTCGCTCCCTGAGTTCGGACTTGAAAGTAAAGAAACAATCATAGAGCCGTATGTGTGGGATAATGTAAAAGATGACTTGGTAAAAGGTTCTGACATATGGGGTGTGGTTGAGTTAGGTTACCGACTGCCCGATGATTCGGTAAAGCCTAAAATTCAGGGCAAAATTAAGCTTACCGACTTTACAAGTTTTTGCCCGTATGATATCAGCCTTGATTTTTATAAAGATGTAAGAAATGAATTTAACATATCGCAGTGGATAGATGTATTGCTTGGCGCAATGGATTATAATGCCGCAGGCTATAATGATGAGCATAGCAAGCTCGCAATGCTTATGCGTTTGTTGCCGTTTGTGGAAAAAAATCTAAATATCATAGAATTAGCGCCAAAGGGTACGGGTAAGTCTTATGTTTTCGGCAATGTGAGCAAATACGGATTGCTTACAGACGGTGGAAAGGTATCTCGTGCAAAAATGTTCTATGACAATCAAAAGAAAAATCCCGGCTATGTGGTGGGGCACGATTATGTAGCAATTGACGAGGTAAAGCTCGTACAATTCGGCGATGTAAACGAAATGCGCTCTGTAATGCAAGGATATATGGAACGAGGAAGATGTGATGTAAACGGTCATGAGGTAGTGTCTGATGCAGGTATAATTTTCCTCGGAAATATTGAGTCAGACAATATGGACGAGTACAAAAATATGCTTGTGGAGCTGCCGTCATTATTCAGAGAGAGCGCTCTTGTGGACAGAATGCATGGCTTTATCAGAGGTTGGGATATTCCGCCAATGCAGCCAAAACTGAAAATTTCAGGTTGGGCTTTGAATACAGAGTATTTCTGTTCGGTTCTCCATTTGTTGCGTGACGACATCAGCTATCGTGCAATAGTCGATAAAATTGTAGAGGTATCAGACGGTGCATACGAAAGGCATGTTGAGGCAGTAAAGCGACTGACAACGGCATATTTAAAATTATTGTTTCCAAATGTCCGCACCGTTGAGGATATAAACAGGCGTTTATTTTTAAATTACTGCTTGCGCCCTGCGGTAAAAATGAGGGCGATTGTGCAGTTGCAGTTAGAGATACTTGACCCAAAGGAATACAAAACCGAAAGTAAAAAAATGCCTGTTTTCAAACTTAAAGAGGACTACTAATGAAAAAATATTGCATAAGCTGCGGATTACAAAATCTTGACAAAAATACTGTCGGTATCAATAAAAAACTCTTGGGCACACAGACCGATACATTTTATTGCTTGGATTGTTTGGCTCAGTATTTGGATACAACGGTAGAGGATTTGCTCGATAAGATAGAAGAATTTAAAGATGAGGGTTGCAAATTATTTGAATAAGGCGGTGCTATAAATGATTTATGCCGATAATGCAGCTACAACAAAATTAGACTTAGATGCTTTTAATGCAATGCGCCCGTTTTTGCTTGAAGATTACAGCAATGCCTCTCAGCCTTATTCGTTTGCCAAAGCATCAAAAAAGGCACTTAAAAACGCAAGGGAAAGTATAGCCAAATGTATTAATGCCGAACCTAATGAAATATTTTTTACTTCAGGCGGCACAGAAAGCGATAATTGGGCGCTCAAAGGAATTATGAATTTACACAAGCCAAACAGTGTAATTATTACCTCTGAGTTTGAGCACCACGCAGTGCTTAATTCCTGCAAATATCTTGAAAGCTGCGGATACAAAGCAAAGTATATTCGCCCTACAAAAGAAGGCTTTATAACTCCCAAAAGCCTTAAAAGCGCAATATCAGAAAACGCAGTGCTTTTTTCGGTTATGATGGCAAATAACGAAATCGGAACAATTCAGCCGATAAAGGAATTGTGCGCCGTTGCCCATGAAAATGGTTTGATTTTTCATACCGATGCAGTGCAGGCATTAGGTCATATCAGAGTTGATGTAAAAGACTTAAATATTGATATGCTGTCATGTTCAGCGCATAAATTCAACGGGCCTAAGGGAATAGGTTTCCTTTATATTAAAAATGGAGTTGAAATACAGCCGTATATAAACGGCGGCGCTCAAGAGGGCGGTATGCGTGGCGGAACGGAAAATATTAGTGCGGTAGTAGGAATGGCGAAAGCCTTGGAGAAAAATATTGCCGCAATAGCTGAGAATACAGAGCATTTGCAAAAATTGGAGCAAACAATAGTGCATTTGCTGAGCAGTGCAAAAATTGACTATATTCGCAATGGCGCACAACCGCAGATAAGCGGCAATCTCAGTCTTTCTTTTAAAGGCGCAGAAGGGGAAATGTTGTTGCACCGCCTTGATTTAATGGGAATAATGGTGTCAACGGGTTCGGCTTGCGACAGCCAAAATACACAAATTTCTCATGTACTGAAAGCTATCGCCGCACCTAATGAATATGCAAAGGGTACAATCCGAATATCTTTAGGCAAAGACAACACAACCGACGAGGCAGTAAAGATTGCTAAGGCATTAATACATATTTTAAAGGGAAAATAAACAATAATAGATGTAATAGTGTAGAAAATCAAGGTGATGATTTTGCACTATTCATAAAAATTATTGAAAATTCACTGCATTATGTTATAATATTACATATATTATATAGCGTGGTGATAGCTTTTGGGTGAAAAGATCTATAATAAACTTGTTCGTGACCGCACTCCGGAAATAATCAGATCAAACGGAGATGAGTGTTCAACAGAAATTCTCGATGATGAAGAATATATTAAAATGTTGGACAAAATGCTTGACGAAGAAGTTGCAGAGTATCATGCAGATAATAATATTGAAAAACTTGCCGATATAATGGAAGTGATTTTTTCCGTAGCAAGGGTGAGAGGTTGTTCAGTTGAAAGGCTCGAAAAGATACGGCAGGATAAAGTCAATAGCCGAGGAAGTTTTGCTAAAAAGATACTTTTAAAGAAAGTGTTTCACAACAAATTATATTCACAAAACGAATTTGTAAGAATGGTAAATATTCAGTCTGAAACCTTGCACAAATACATTAGCGAAAACAAAGTAAAGCCTGATAAGGTAGTTTTGACCCACAATAATCGAGCTAAAAACTATTTTTATGAAAAAAACATTAAAAAATATGCCGATGAATTTGGTTGGAGCTTAATAACAGATGATTCTGTAAAAAAGCAATTTATGCTTTTTGTTTTAAAGATGCAGATGACCTATTCCTATAAGCCGTTGCTTTTGAAAGCATTTTTTTAGATTTGCTGACGATGAGGGTAAGGCACAATTTTCTGATATTGTAGATTATTTTGATAAATTCTATAAAAAACGCAGAAATAATGGACTCGTTGCCGAGAAAAAGGGAAGTATTTATTCTTCAAATAATTGCAGTAAAAGACAGATTGAAAATAATATCCTACGCTTTCCGTTTAAACGATTCTATGATATGAATTTTATGGAAATCTCATGCAATAAAAAATACATATATTTAAACCCCAAAATATACAATCGCCTTTCCAAGTCGGATATAGAATATATCTTAACCGTTTGCGATACAAAGCTGGATGAATATTATAGGAATGTGTAAGTATAAAATAAAGGGATTGACGCAATTTGAATTTCTTGCGCATTCCCTTGTTTTCCTAAAGCAAAGATATTGTCTGTTCTTTAATATGATGTGCTTAGCTTTGCATATTATGAAGTATCAATCCGTTTGATAGTATGCTATTTGGTATTCTGATTTAGATACAAAATAAATATTAAATTTTCAAAAAATCCTTGACAAATTATGCGAAGTTTGATATAATACATCTTGTCTTGAAAATAAAATAGATATAGGGGTATAGCTCAGTTGGTAGAGCAGCGGTCTCCAAAACCGCGTGCCGAGGGTTCAAGTCCTTCTGCCCCTGCCACATACAAGTCCTTGAAAATGGCTTAGATAAGCCGTTTTTGAGGATTTTTCCTTTTGTCTTTTTTCTTCTGATTTTTTCAATTTTACATCAGTTCCACCGGAGTTCCACCACTTTGGCGTTTACAGTGGCTTCAAATGTTGTAGAAAAAGTGTAGAAATCAATCCGCTTGCAGGCTGTTTGCAATTGCTAATTTTGAGGTTTTATCAATGTGAGCATAAAATTTTAATGTGGTTGTTGAACTGCTGTGTCCCAGCCACTCGGCAACCTGAACAGTAGTAAATCCATCATTCAAAAGATTACTAGCAACGCTATGTCGTAAATCGTGAAATCTGATTTGCGGAAAATCGTTTTGCTTCTCAATCAACGTATGAAATTTTTTCGTCAGATAATTAGGCGTTATCTCCTTACCGTTATCGAAGGTACAAACATAGTCATTTGAGATATATGCGTCTTTTAGAAATTCTTTGTTTCTCACCTGACGCTCCCTCTGTTCAAGAAGTATCTTTTTTACCTGCGGTATCATTGGCAAGGTTCGGTTACTGCTTTCTGTCTTTGTGGATGATGTATAATTACTGTCTCCGCTAATTTCCTTTGTGCTTTGCTGTAAGGTTTCCCTAATCCAATGGTTTCGTTCTCAAAATCAATGTTATGCCACTTTAAGCCTAACACTTCACTTCGTCTGAATCCGTAAACCGTACAAAGATATGTCGGCAGGTAAATGCTTGTTCCTTCAAGATAAGCTAATAGCTGTTTTATCTGCACTCGGTTAAGAAATTCCGCCTTGAATTTTTCTGTCTGCTGGAGCGGATCAAAACGCTTAATAAAAGTTTGTATTCTTGTAAGTGCTTTTGGCATAAACAATGTATATCGCCTGTGTTTATACTGTTATTCTGCCAAATTCCGAATGTTCGCATCAAAGCAGCATTTATATTTCGGATTAGTGCCTTCTCCGTGACTTTTCCGAGGCAATCCTTCAAATCACTTTGATTCACTGTAGTTATCTGTTCCATAAGTATCATGGAAGAAATTTCAAGCCTATATCTTTTTCCTATGCCAAGGATATTTTTCAGAAACTCATAATCTGTTGCGTGAAAAAGACGAGGTTGTATACGGAGATTCGGGTTATATCGGAATTGAAAAGCGAGAAGAAATCAAAAATGATGAAAATTTATGTACGATAGATTTCCATATTACACGCAGGTCAAAAAGTCTTCCAAAAGTATCCGATGACTCCACAGACTAGGAAAGATACATTGATTATCGCAAATCATATGTACGCTCCAAAGTTGAACAATCATTTCGCATTATCAAAAACAGATTGGGTTTTAGCAAAGTTCGTTATCGTGGTATAGCTAAAAAAATCAAACTTCACACAAATGTGGTGGTCTCCTGTTTTTGCAAGTTACATGTTCAAAATGCGTTTTTTTATCGTTTTCATTCCATTCTTCAAGTTGTTTTTTCTCTTCGTTGTTAAGACTACAAAACATCTCCTGCATCTCCTCATCTGTCACAAGATAGTAATTCCGGAACGAAAGCTTATTTAGTGGACTATATGGGTTGGAAATAATATTGCTTGTGTAAGCAAATGTATCATATGCGTTATTGCCCCAGCCTGATTGTTTTTCGGGATTGTGCCAATTCATATATAAATTTTTAATCAACTCAGTGTACGACCGATATACCTGCGTATTGTCAAGTATAATAACCAATGACGAAAAGGTCTGATTACATAGTTCCATATAGTTGGAATAAATTACTCTTAAGGCACAGTATATAAAACTTTTATAACACATTTCCTCTTCCTGCGAAACCACATAAAAATCGAAATCTGGTCATCATCGCCGTAATCTGTAATTTGTGTTGCTCTTGCAAAGCAAAGGTATGTTTTCAGTGCGTTCATTAATTCATCAATAAGGTTCAGGGTTTTTTCCTCATTATAGCAACCATTTTCATCCTCCATATACGGTCTGATTAAAACTGATGCTCCTGAAACCAAATCAATCAGCATTTTCAACAATAAATCTGCCGGATGCATTATATTTTATGAAATACTTGACGGTAATTTGTTTGTGTGATAAAATTATACATATAATACATAAAAAAAGCCAAAAGATGATAATTTCACAAAAACTGTCATAAAAAGAGGCAAAGAAAATAATGAACATTAGTAACTAAAAAGCGGAATATTTAAATGTGTGCAGCAAAATATTTGAATCATCAGGCAATTCTGTTGATTTTCTCGGCAAAAGAAATATCTGGATTGCAAGAAGGCTGGATAATCCTACTTTTCTGTTAGCCAAATATCTGATTTATCAGGCAATTGCAAAAACCTCGGCAAATCAGCTTTCCATTGCCGCATATGACCCGATTTTATCAGGAGTATTTGCACCATTTTATAAACTGTCAACAGGTGAGAACAGAATTATTGAGCTTATCAGGGACGAGGAAGAATTTAACCGTCTGCTGAATAATTTAAGATACGAAGTTCAGTCAGTGCAGAATGTTATTCAGGAAAGGGCGAATTCACTGATTGAGTTCCGTGAAAAGGAGCAAAAACCTATAGAGAGTTATAAATTAGTAGTGCTCTGTATGAATATGAGAACTGTTCTGGAAAAAAGGTATGAATTTTTTTCAATCTGCTGAACAGGGGACCTGCCGCAGGAATATCGTTTTTGATTATTTCTCCGGAAACCTTTGAAGAGGGTGAATGCCCAAGAACAATACTGAAATGCTCCCCTTTTGTTAGACGATGAGGTA
>UMJX01007100.1_pt1 | contig 21451 bp, 21 predicted proteins | sample 1966131 | NCBI WGS metagenome assembly UMJX01 (sample SAMEA4836162, study PRJEB28245) | human gut metagenome | biome: gut microbiome; material: fecal sample | place: Denmark | collected 2008 | reverse complement strand
CACTTACTGTGACATATCTATTGTAAACCTATATTGGAATAAAAAAATATATTAGCAATATCTTATATTATACTACTAATACATTTTTTACTTTTTTATATTTCAACTATTATTACTTTTTATATTTATTCCATTTTTTCTTAATATTTATTCCATATTTTAATTATATTTTTATTATTTTATATTGTTTGATACTAAATCGTTTACATTGGTTTTTACTAATTCAAGAAAATCAATTTCTTCTGGTTTTGTATCTGTCATTTCAATTCTAAATGATTTTACATTATCATAATCAAACTTTACTTCAAAATTTCTTATTTGATTTATTTCTAATTTATCTATTCTAACATATTTTTCTCCAAGTACATTTCCATTTTTAGATAACATACTAAATTTTAAATATCTATTTTCTATAATTTTATCAGTATTATTTTTTATAATACCATTTATATACCCATTTCTTTTAGAAACCTTTGCTTCTGTAACATCAACAAATGCTTCTGTGACATTTATATCATAATTTGTTATATTAGTATAAGATACTTTAAAAAATGCATTTATCATCACATTACTAAAGATATAAAACAATATTACCACTAATGCATATTTAAAAAAAGTTTTCATTCTACTCATATTCAACTTCCCCTTTTCTTTTCAGATTTATTGTTTTATTACAATATTTCATTTACTATTATAATTTTCTGAAAACACCTACAACTCTACCTAAAACTTGGCAATCAGGAACTATGATTGGTTCCATTGTACTATTTTCTGGTTGTAATCTTATATGATTATTTTCCATATAAAATGTTTTTACTGTAGCTTCATCATCTATCATAGCTACAACAATTTCGCCATTTCTAGCAACATTTTGTCTTTTTACCAAAATATAATCTCCATCCAATATTCCTGCTTCTATCATACTTTCTCCACTAACTGTTAACATAAATGCTTCTGAATTTCCAACAAAGTCCACTGGTATTAAAAAATTATCTGTTACATTTTCTACTGCCAAAATAGGAGCTCCTGCAGTTATTTTTCCAACTACTGGAACATCTACTAATTCTCTTCCACTATAAAATGGTTTTTGCTCTTCTCCATCATCACTTTTTTTGTTAAGACCTTTTAAAAGTCTTAATGTTCTTCCTTTTTGTGTTTCTTTTTTTATATAACCTTTTTCTTCTAATTTAGCTAAATATGCATGAACAGTAGCTGTTGAGCTTAATCCAACAGACTTTCCTATTTCTCTTACTGAAGGTGCATACCCAAATTCATTTATTTGTTTTTCTATAAATTTTAATATATCTCTTTCTCTTTTATTTAATTCTTTTGAACCTTTGCCTCTACGCATTTTTTCCATTAATCTTCCCTCCTAAAAATCAACTTATAATAATGATAACATACAAACAAAAAAATGTCAAACATAAGTTTGACATTTTTCAATACTTTTAATCATACCATTCTAGTTCCCAATCAACTACTTTAACAGTATCTCCTTCTTGAACTCCCGCTTCTTTTAATTTCTTGTTAACTCCTAACTGTTCTAAGCACTTTTGAAAATAATACATAGATTCATTATCTTCTAAATTAACTTTTCTCATTATTCTTTGAACTCCAGGTCCATCAACAACAAACATTCCATCTTCTCTAGTAATAGTAAATTCATCTTTGTCTTCTAATTCATATACTTTTCTATCTTCTATTTCAACTAATTCTTCTTTTGGCAATGTTTTTAATGTTTTTGATACATAATCTAGTAATTCTTTTACTCCTTGCCCAGTTACACCTGAAATTCTAAATATTGCTAAACCTTTTTCTTTAGCCAATTTTTCAAGTTTTTTATATTCTGTTTCATCTTGTATTAAATCAGCTTTATTAGCAACTATTATTTGAGTTCTTTTGCTTAATTTTTCACTATAATTTTTTAATTCATTATTTATAGTATTAAAATCTTCTACTGGATTTCTGCCTTCAACTCCAGATGCGTCAATAACATGAAGAAGTAATCTAGTTCTTTCAATATGTCTTAAAAATTGAAGTCCTAAACCTGTACCATCGCTTGCACCTTCTATAATTCCTGGAATATCTGCAATTACAAAACTATCACCATATTCACTTTTTACTACACCTAAATTTGGCTCTAATGTTGTAAAATGATAATCTGCTATTTTAGGTGTTGCAGATGTTACAACAGATAAAAATGTTGATTTTCCAACATTTGGGAATCCTATTAATCCAACATCTGCTAATAATTTTAATTCCAATATTATTTCTTTTTCAATTCCTTTTTCTCCACCTTGTGAAAAATGTGGAGCTTGTCTTGTTGAAGTAGCAAAATGTGAATTACCTTTTCCTCCTCTACCGCCTGGAAATACCTTTTCTGTTTGTCCTTTTTTACATAAATCAGCTAGAACTTTTCCAGATTCAGCATCTTTTATAACTGTTCCTAATGGAACTTTTATATATAAATCATCTCCACTTTTTCCATAACGATGATTGCCTTCACCATTTTTTCCACTTTCAGCTTTAAATTTTTTCTTAAATCTAAAATCTATAAGAGTATTAGCATCTGGATCAACAGTAAAATAAACGTCTCCGCCTTTTCCACCATCTCCACCATCTGGTCCACCAGCAGCCACATATTTCTCTCTTCTAAATGATATTGCACCATCTCCGCCATCTCCAGATTTTACAATTATTTTTACATAGTCTGTAAACATTATTTCCTCCTCTTTGTATAAATCTATTAATTATCTTATAATTCCAATTTTTTCATATACCTCTTCTAATGTTTTACTAGCAACTTTTCTTGCTTTTTGAGCTCCTTTGGTATAAATTTTTTCTAAATATTCTGGATTTTCCATTAATTCATTATACTTATCATGGAATGGTTTTAATTCATTAATTATTGCTTCTGCTATAACTGTTTTGAAAAATCCATAACCTTTACCTTCAAATTCTTTTTCTATTTCACTCATTGATTTATTTGTAATAATTCCGTAAATTTCCATCAAATTACTTACGCCTGGTTTATTTTCTTCATCATATTTTACTACACCTTCAGAATCTGTAACAGCTTTTTTAACTTTTTTCATAATTTCTTCTGGAGTATCTACTAATAGAATAGTATCATTAGGAATTGTACTACTTTTGCTCATTTTACTTTTTGGATCCTGCAATCCCATAATTCTTGCTCCAACTTTTGGAATATATGGGCTAGGAATTTTAAATGTATCTCCATATAATTTATTAAATCTTTCAGCTAAATCTCTGGTAATTTCAATATGCTGTTTTTGATCTTCTCCTGTAGGTACTAAATCTGCTTGATATAATAAAATATCTCCTGCCATAAGACTAGGATATGTAAATAAGCCTGCATTAATATTATCTGCGTGTTTCTCAGATTTATCCTTAAATTGTGTCATTCTTGATAATTCGCCCATATATGTATAACAATCTAAAACCCAAGCTAATTCTGCGTGTTCTGATACTTGTGATTGTAAAAACACTGTACTTTTTTCTGGATCTATTCCTGCTGCAATATATGATGCTAATATTTTTAATGTGTTTTGTTTTAGTATTTTTGGATCTCTTCTAACTGTTAATGCATGTAAATTTGCTATCATATAATAACATTCATATTCATCTTGCATTTTAACAAAATTTTTTAATGCTCCTACATAATTTCCTAATGTTAAATCTCCTGTTGCTTGAATTCCACTTAATATAACTTTTTTACCCATAATAAATCTCTCCTATCATTTTTATTTTTATATATTATTATTAAAAAAGCTATATTGCCATCGTTTTCCTACCATATTATTTATTATTAATTTCATCCAATCCACCTCTTATACAAGATTATAAAGTACTACACACACTTTTGCAAGATTTTTTTAACTTTACTTTGCAAAACTCACATAAAAATAAAACTTCTATCCTAAGCTTTTAAAATTTCAAATAAGCTTAAGACAGAAGTCATGTTTCTTGTATAGTTATTAGTTATTTGTTTCCTCTACTGGATACACACTAACTTTTTTCTTATCTCTTCCTAATCTTTCAAATTTAACTTTACCAGTTACTTTTGCGTATAAAGTATCATCACTACCTATACCAACGTTTGTTCCTGGATGGATTTTTGTTCCTCTTTGTCTTACTAGGATATTTCCTGCTGGAACCACTTGTCCGTCAGCTCTTTTTAAACCAAGACGTTTAGACTCACTGTCTCTACCGTTCTTAACACTACCTTGACCTTTCTTATGAGCCATGTTTTTTCACTCCTTTCAGTATTTGAATTTTTTATAGTTTCTCACTATTTTTTATAATTTCATACAATAGTTTTTATTATTTGAAATAAGTATTGACTATAAATTATAATTAAGCCATTTTAATACTTGTTATTTCAACTTTTGTGTATGGTTGTCTATGACCTTGTGTTCTTCTGTAGTTTTTCTTTGCTTTGTATTTGTAAACTAATATTTTTTTAGCTTTACCATGTGCAACTACTTTTCCTTCAACTTTTACACCTTTTACATAAGGAGCTCCTACTTCAATTTTATCATCATTAGATACTAAAACAACATTACTAAATGTTACTTTTTTACCTTCTTCTGAATCTAATTTTTCGAAATATACTACATCTCCTTCTGAAACTTTGTATTGTTTTCCACAACTTTCAATTATTGCGTACATTTAAGTACACCTCCCTTTATATGTATACTCGCTAAGCATAAAATACTAGGTAGCTAAATTATTTTAGCATTTTGGAACCCGACCCAGGCGGCTTACAGGTATTTATTTTATCATATTTAATAATGAGTGTCAACCTTTTTAAGAAAATGTTTGCAAAATTTTACATAATGTGTTATACTATTTTTATGCTATATGCAAATCTTAAGAAAGGAGCTTGTGTTTTTTATTAAACCTATAGAATTGAGAGGAGTATTGCAAAATGTTGAACCCCGTATACAAGTCAAATGGTAGTGTTGTTCTGGAGTCTCTGGAGTATGATGATGATAACATCATTATACCCAAATGTATGGTCGAAGAATTCAACAGAAATTTTCCTTCGCTAGATGAGAACTTTTTGTTCATTTTGGGCAAAAGTATCAGCTTACGCAGAGAAAATTTCCAGAGATTTTCAAAAACTGGAACAAGACTTCCTTTTGGGAATATCGAAACTTTCTGCCGCAACTTTATAAGTGCACTTAAGCAGATTTATTATCGGTATCCAATTGAAAGCCTTGTAGCATTTTGGAGCGAAGCAAAAGTACAAGATTTGTACAAATTTCTTCAATCTCCTGAGGAATGCATATTAGACTTCATCTAACTAAAGGAGGTAAAACATCATGGAAACTAATGAACTTGGTTTTCACTTTAACCTGGATTTTCTGAGGCATCGTTTGATTAAGCTTCAGCGCCAGGTGGCAGAGGTACAGAAAACAATCGATTTGTTGAAAACTCTTCCGAGAGAAGAACAAATTCGGTATTTGAATATCGACATTCGTTGTTTTCCAGATATTCCAGTACCTACAAAGAACTCTTTGATGCGATATGCAAGACTGCATCATCTTGATACTGTAACAGCCTCCTCAATCTATATCATGGGTCGCAACAAGGTAAGACGTCTCAGTGAGATTGAGGAAACAGACATAAAAGATCTTGATGCTTTTTTCACCAACCATGGTTACACATGGCATGATTAAAGCAAAAACACAGCTCAAAATAGTGAATTGGATTTATTCCAATTCACTATTTTTTTATATCTTTTTGTTATCATACATATCATTTAAATTTTATTTAACTAATTAATTTAAACACCATGTATTGTAACATTTTGCTCTCCAACAATATCACTAAACTCATTCAAAATTTCACTATTCATTAAAACTCCACCAGCATAATCAACTTTATTTCCATTTTTTATATCAATTCTACAATTATTTCTGTCTCCGGAAAAGAATCTTATTGCTCCACGAAGTTTTTCTTTTTGTTCTTCATTCAAATTAGTAATATTAATTTCTATAGATTTAATTCCTTTATTTATATTTTTTTCAGAATTTACACCTTTTTCACTATTTTCCTTAAACGGTAAAATTTTATTAGCAACAATTTTTACATCTTCATCTTCCCTAATACTTAATCTACCTTCAACCAAAACAATACTTTCATCCATTAGAATATCTGAACACATTTGATAGCAATTTTCAAAAACAATTATCTCACATTGTCCAAATAAATCTTCTATTGTTACAAAGGCCATAATTTTATTATTTTTAGTATATTTCTTTTTTACACTATTAATTATTCCAGCAATTCTAACAACTTGACCATCTCTATACTTAGGAACATCTTCCATTATCTTGTCTTCCGTTTCTTGCAATTTTTTCATTTTCAAAGTATTTATATTTGTTTGCTCAGCAATTTGTTCTCTAAACTGTTCTAGCGGATGACCAGAAATATATAATCCTAGCATTTCTTTTTCCATTGATAAAAGTTCTTTTTCTGTATATTCTTTTAAAGTAGTATATTTATATTTCATTTTTTCAAGTTGATTTTCAACATTATTATTTGAATTATCATTTTCAGTTTTTTCAATATTATCTGCACCACCAAAAGCTAAATCAAACATTGTAACTTGACCTTTAAAACTTTTTTTATTAGTATCAGCAATACTATCCAAAATATCTTCAAAAGATGCCATTAAAGTGCTTCTTGTTTGTTCAAATTCATCAAAAGCTCCTGCTTTTATTAGACTTTCTATACATTTTTTATTAACAGATTCACCTTGCATTCTTTCACAAAAATCTGAAAAATCCTTGAATCTACCATTTTCTTCACGATTTTTAACAATAGCATCTACAACTGCAGTTCCAACATTTTTTATACTTCCTAATCCAAATCTTATTTTTCCTTCATCAACTGTAAAACGAGTAAAACTTTTATTTATATCTGGTTTTAAAATTTGGATTCCCATTTTTCTACATTCATCTATATATAGTGGAACTTTATCTAAATTTCCTAAAAAGCTATTTAATGTTGCAGCCATAAATTCCTCTTTATAGTATGCTTTCAAATATGCTGTTCTATATGATACAACTGCATAAGCAGCAGCATGCGATTTATTAAAAGCATATTTAGCAAATTCAGCCATTTCATCAAATATTGTATTTGCAGATTTTTCGTCTATCCCGTTTCTGATGCAACCAGGAATTATAACATTTCCATTTTCATCTGTTTGTCCATGTATAAAATATTCTCTTTCTTTTGCCATTACATCTAGTTTTTTCTTACCCATAGCACGACGAACTAAATCAGCTCTACCTAAAGAATATCCTGCCAAATCTCTGACTATTTGCATAACTTGTTCTTGATATACCATACAACCATATGTTACTTCTAATATTGGTTTTAAAGCTGGATGAGTATACACGGCATGTTCTGGGTCTTGTTTATTTGCAATATATCTTGGAATTTGATCCATTGGACCAGGACGATATAATGAAACCCCTGCTATTATATCTTCTAAGCAATCTGGTTTTAATTCTTTCATAAAGTTTGTCATACCTTGGCTTTCAAATTGGAATATTCCCATACTATCTCCATTTTGCCAAAGTTTATATACTTTAGGGTCATTCATTTCTCTATCAAAAACAACATCTATTCCTCTATTTTGTTTTACTAAATTAATTGTATCTTGTATTACTGTTAATGTACGTAATCCTAAAAAATCCATTTTTAGTAAACCTAATTCTTCTAGTGTTGTCATTATAAATTGTGTAGATATTAAACCATCACGAACATATAATGGAACATATGTATCAACTGGTTCTTTTGTTATAACTATTCCACATGCATGTGTTGAAGCTTGTCTTGGTAGCCCCTCTAACCCCATAGCTATTTCTAATAATTTATTTATTTCAGGATCATTTTCATAAAGTTCACTTAATTCTCTATTTTGTTCTAAAGCCTTTTTTATTGTGATATGTAATTCATTTGGTATCATTTTTGCAAGTTTATCTGTTTCAGCATATGGAATATCTAAAGCTCTTCCAACATCGCGAATTACCATCCTTGCAGACATTGTTCCAAAAGTTATAATTTGCGAAACATGGTCTTGTCCATATTTTCTTCCAACATAATCTATTACCTCTTGTCTTCTTTCATAGCAAAAATCGACATCAAAGTCAGGCATACTAATTCTTTCTGGATTTAAAAATCTTTCAAAAATCAAGCTGTATTTTATCGGATCTATATCTGTAATTCCTATTGCATATGCAACAATTGAGCCTGCACCAGAACCACGTCCTGGTCCAACTGGTATTCCTTGTGATTTGGCATAATTTATATAATCCCAAACTATTAAGAAATAATCAACATATCCCATCTTTTTTATTACTGATAATTCATATTCTGCTCTATCTAAAATTTCTTTTGTTACATTTTCTGCATACTTTATTTTAATACCATCATCACATAATTTTTTTAGATAATCAAAATGTGTTTCAAATTCTTCTGGTACATCATAATTTGGCAAAATTGTATGACCAAATTCAAAATCTACATTACATTTATTTGCTATTTCTACTGTGTTTTCTATTGCTTCTGGAATATTTTTGAAATATTCAGACATTTCTTCAGGTGATTTTACATAAAAATCATCTGTTTCAAATTTCATTCTATCTTCATCAGTCATTCTTTTACCTGTTTGAATACATAGTAAAACTTCATGATTATAACTATCTTCTTTTTTTAAATAATGTGCATCATTTGTTGCAACTAGCTTAATTCCTAGTTTACGAGATAATTGTACTAATTTTTGATTAACTATAATCTGCTCTCTTAACGTATTAGCTTGAACTTCTAAATAGTAATCATCACCAAATAAGTTTTTATGCCATAATGCTACTTCTTCAGCTTTTTCAAGATTATCATGTAATAAATTTTGAGCTACTTCTCCTCCTAAACAGGCGCTACAACAAATTAAACCTTCATGATATTTTTCTAAAATTTCTTTATCTATACGAGGTTTATAATAATATCCGTCTACAAAACCTAATGAAACCAATTTTGATAAATTTTTATATCCTTCATTATTTTTAGCTAATAGTATTAAATGGTAATATTTATTGTCAATATTAGGTTCTTTATCAAACCTTGTACGAGGTGCAACATATACCTCACATCCTATAATAGGCTTAACTCCATTTGCCTTACATGCTTTGTAAAAATCTATTACACCAAACATAACACCATGATCTGTAATTGCTATTGAATCCATTCCTAATTCTTTTGCCCTTACTGGTAAATCTTTTATTCTATTTGCTCCATCTAGTAAACTGAATTCACTATGTACGTGTAAATGTACAAAATTTGGCATTATTTTCTACTTCCTTTCTATTTCTATTAACGCATATCTTATAAATTTCTAGCCATTTGCACTCCTGAAGCAGAAGCCATCATTAATCCTCTTGTCATTCCTCCACCATCACCAATGCAAAATAATCCCTTAACACTAGTTTCAAAATTATTATTAATTATTACTTTATTACTATAAAATTTGATTTCAGGTCCATATAATAAATTGTCTGGATTAGCAAATCCTTCAACAACTTTATCCATTTCTTTTATAAATTGTAAAATATCAGTCATTGTTCTATAACCTATTGCAAAAGTTATATCACCTGGCACAGCAGATTTAAGTGTTGGCACAACTGAATTTGAATCAAGTTCATCTTGCCATGTTCTTTTTCCTCTATTAATATCTCCTAATCTTTGAACTACTACATTACCTTGACCTAATTCATTTAAATTTTTAGCAACATTTCTTCCATACTCAATTGGTTTATTAAATGGATATGTAAAATTATGTGATACTAATATTGCTAAATTTGTATTAGTACTCTTTTTATCTTTATAAGAATGACCATTTACTAAAGTTAAATTGTTGTCATAAACTTCTGAAGATACAAAACCACTAGGATTTTGGCAAAAAGTTCTTACTTTATCTTTAAATGGATATGGATATGCTATGAATTTTCCTTCATACATATATTTATTAATTTTTTCCATAACTTTATCTGGTAATTCATATCTTACACCTATATCAACAACCCCAGCTCTTGATTCGATTTTGTGTTTATTACACATTTCAGATAACCAATTTGCTCCTTTTCTTCCAACTGCAATTACAACTTTATCTGAATAAAATTCTTCAATACCATCATTATCTAATTTTTGTTCACTTTTCAAATCTTTTTTGTTTAATAATTTTTTTGCTTGTTTTGTTCGTACACCTTTTACTTTATTTTCTTCTATAATTAAATCTTCAACTACTGTTTCAAATTTCATATTTATATTATTGTCTTCTAAATATTTTTCTAATTTGGCATATAATTCATGTGCTTTCTCTGTTCCTAGATGTCTTATTGGAATATCTATTAAAGTAATTCCCTCTTTTTTAGACTTATTCCTAATTTTACTTACTTCTTCTTTATATTTAACACCTTCTAATTTAGTATCTGCACCAAATTTCAAATATATTTCATCTGCATAATCTATAACTTCTTTTGTTTTTTCAACTCCTATATATTTATGTAAATATCCACCAACATAAATATCGTCATCTTCTTTATTATATAATGAAAGTTTTCCATCTGAAAAAGCTCCAGCTCCTGAAAACCCTGTTGTTATATTGCAAAATGGCTTGCATTTTGTACATTTTCCAACTTTTTCTATCGGACAAATTCTGTCTTCTACTCTCTTACCTTGTTCTATTAATAAAACATTTTTAGCTTTTCCTAATTGAATTAATTCATAAGCACAAAATATAGAACTTGGTCCCATTCCTATTAAAATAACATCATACTTTTTTGATAAATTTGACATATCATTTACCTCCTTGTACAAAATTGGCACATATTTCAATTTTGTATTTTTCACATTGAAAATACAATAACAATTATGCAATTACAAAATTTTTATTAATTCTCCCATACCTTTTCCTTGAACTTCTGGAATTTTAACTATCTCAAATTTTGAAATTTTATCACCAAACTTTATTTCAACAATATCTCCAACTTTAACATCATAGCTTGGCTTTACAATTTTTCCATTTACCATAACTCTACCATTATCAGCAGCTTCATTAGCTACAGTTCTTCTTTTTATTACTCTTGAAATTTTTAAAAATTTATCTAAACGCAATTTTAATTAACCTCCTTGTTTTTCTAAAGAATATATATCATATATTTGGCTTAATTTCAACCCAAATAAATATTTAACTTGAATTGAATAATGTTTAATCTTTGCATAATTTACAAAAATTTGCTCAAACTATAAATAATTACAATTTAAAAGGAGGAATTATTTTGGAACATATTGGAGAACAAACTATAAAATTTAATAATCCACCAACTCTTTTAGAAACTGCCTGTATAGTTGGTCCAAAAGAATCTCAAGGTCCTATGGCTAAATATTTTGATCAATGTATAGATGATGAATTTTGGGGTGAAAAAAGTTGGGAAAAAGCCGAAAGTAAATTTGTTAAAGAAACTGTTAGTACTGTTATATCAAAATCCGGAATTGCAGTTTCAGATATAGATTACTGTTTTGCAGGAGATTTACTTAATCAATGTATTTCTTCAAGTTTTGGCTTGCGTGAATTAAATATACCATTTTTTGGTGTATTTGGTGCATGTTCTACATTTGTTGAAAGTATGTGTTTAGGTAGCGTTTTTGTTGAATCTGGTGCTGCTAAAAATGTTTTATGTGCTACATCTAGCCACTTCTGTAGTGCAGAAAAACAATTTAGATTTCCTTTAGAGCTTGGTAATCAAAGACCACCTACATCTCAATGGACTGTAACAGGGTCTGGTGCTGTCATCTTATCTAGTTCTGGTAGTGGTCCATATATTACACATATTACACCTGGTAAAATTGTTGATATGGGAATTAAAGATGCAAATAATATGGGAGCAGCAATGGCACCTGCCGCACTTTCAACACTTATCACTCACTTTAGAGATACCGGCAGAAAACCTAGTTATTATGATGCAATTATAACTGGTGATTTGGGTCACATTGGTAAAGATATTTTAACAGAACTTGCTGAAACCAAGGGATATAATATTAAATCAAATTATAATGATTGTGGTGTTTTAATGTTTGACAAACAAGTACAAGATACTCATTCAGGCGGTTCTGGTTGTGCATGCTTAGGTACCGTTTTTTCAGGATACTTTTTCAAACAATTAAAAGATAAAAAAATGAAAAGAATTTTAGTTATTGCAACTGGTGCATTAATGAATTCAACAAGTACTCAACAAGGAGAAAGTATTCCAGGTATTGCACATGCAATAAGCATTGAAGTTTAATATTTTTATATAGCGGTTTATAGGTATAACCATTAAAAAAACCTAAATATTTTATATAAGGAGCTAAATGTGGATTTTATTCAAAGTATAGATTGGTTACAATTATTAAAATGTTTTGTTGTTGGTGGATTAATTTGTATTATTGGACAAATTTTAATTGATAAAACAAAATTAACACCAGCTCGTATATTAGTTATATTTGTTACATCTGGTGCAATTTTAGGTGGTCTTGGAGTATACAAATATATTATAGATTTTGCAGGTTGCGGTGCAACTGTTCCCTTAACTGGTTTTGGGGCAAACCTTGCAAAAGGTGCTATTGAAGGTGTTAAAGAAAATGGATTATTAGGTGCTTTTGTAGGTGGAGTTAAAGCATCAAGTGGAGGAATTGCCGCTGCTGTTTTCTTTGGATATATCGCTTCACTAATTGCAAAACCTAAAATAAAAAAGCAATAAATAATAAATTGTTATAAATAATAAAGAACCCATAAATTTATAATTGTGAGTTCTTTATTACATTATTAATTTAATTATTAGTAATTATTTCACTTTGTTCATTATTATTTATAAGACTTTCATAAAATTTAACTTCTGTTACTTGCATATATGGTATCAACCATAAAAATCCTATTCCTAAAGTAAGTATTGATAATAAAAACCAACCAGTGAATGATAGATTTAATATAAAATACTTCAGTCTGTTTCCATTCATAATTTCTTTGCTTTTCATTACCACTTCTTTTCCAGATAGTTGTAAATTATCATTTCCTATATAATCTACTAATATATACAAATAACTTTGCGCACAAAGCAGTATAAGTACAACAATATATGTAGCAAGCATTATGAAAAGCCAAGTTAAAAATTCTTCTATACCTCCACTAATTTTGTTAATACATATTACAATCATACCAATTGTAGTAACTATAAGTAATATAATAACTGGTAATAATTTCAAAAATGTATTTCCAACAATAGACCATGATTTAGAAAAATTATCAAATCCTATTTTAAAATAATCACATATTCCCACTTTCTCGCCTCTAGAAAATTTTATAATTTGCCCTATAAATCCAAAAGAAAGTGGAACTGTTATAATAAGCGATGTTATAGAACCTGCAAATGGAATAGAATTTAATATTAAAGATATTCCACTTATTATAAGTTCATATACTAATATCATAGCTATAATTTCTCCCCATCTTCCTTTTAGAGAATCTTTTGCCTGTCTTTTTAATTCTGCTCTTGTCATTACTTTTTCCTCCTTCACACATATATATTATTATAAATCATTGTATAAATTTTTTCAATATTTCTCCCCAATTTTTCCACATTATCATTTCAATTTCTTTGATTGTAAAACCTTCTTTAAACAACTCTTTTTCTATATTTTTAATTTTTGTGATATTTTTAACCCCTTTTGCTGTTTTATCATAATCCATTCCATCAAAATCACTACCTAATCCTATATATTGTATTCCAACTAAATTTTTAATATATTTTATTTGTCTAACAATATCAGTTATATCAGCTTTAGAATTTTCGTCACTATTTTCTTTAACTAAAAATTCATTATAATAACAAATTCCAATAATTCCACCACTTTTAGCAATAGCTTTTATTTGCTCATCCTTCAAATTTCTTGGATTATTACAAATTTCATAAGCATTAGAATGTGTTGCAATAATTGGGCTTGACGATATTTTTATAACATCCCAAAAACTTTTTTCTGATAAATGAGATACATCAATTAATATACCCAATTCATTTAGTTTTTTTACATATTCCTTACCTAAGCCGAGTTAATCCGTTTATCATTTTTCGTTTTTGCGCCACATCCCAATTCATTATCATCATTCCAAGTAATCGACATTATTTTTACTCCCTGATTGTAAAAATAATCTATATTATCTAAATTTCCACTAATTGCACTACCATTCTCAATACTTAATATTATTTTTGTATTATTACTTTCTAAATTATCTAACATAGATGTCAAATCTTTTTTATTCTTTATAACAATATTAACTTTATTATCCAACTCAAATTTTTTTATTTTATTTAAAATATTATTACATCTAATAAATCCAGCATTTTCAACACTTTCATTCAAAAAGCATGTATCAATAAAACATGCCATAATCTGTATTCCTCCACCAATTTCATTAGCTTTTTTTAAAGAAAATTGTAAATCATTTTCAAATAAATCTTTATTTTCATCTAATGCTTTGCTTAAAGTATCACAATGTCCATCTATAAAAAACATATTGACAAATCCACCTTTCCCTGATAATATTACTTTAAATTTTTATGTAGAAAGAAGATGAAATATGATATCTCAAGCACAACAATTACTAAAAAAACATTTTGGATATGATGATTTCAGACACGGGCAAAAAGAAATCATATCACATATTTTAAACAAAGAAGACTGTTTAGCAATAATGCCCACAGGTGCTGGAAAGTCAATATGTTATCAAATACCAGCATTAACATTTGAACGGAACCGCAATAGTTATTTCTCCATTAATTTCTTTAATGAAAGACCAAGTTGATTCTTTAATTCAAAACGGAATTCCAGCAACTTATATTAATAGTACTTTAACACAAACAGAATATTTGCAAACATTAGATAATGCCCGTCTTGGAATGTACAAAATAATTTATGTTGCACCTGAACGTTTAAATTCTGATACTTTCATAAATTTATTAAATCAAATGAATATTTCAATGTTTGCAATAGATGAAGCTCATTGTGTTTCTCAATGGGGACATGATTTTAGACCAAGTTATACTGAAATTGCAAATGTAATTTTAAATTTAAAAAATCGCCCCATAGTTACTGCATTTACTGCTACTGCTACTGAAATTGTAAAAAATGATATTATAAATTTATTGAAATTATCAAATCCATTTACTTTAACAACTGGTTTTGATAGAGAAAATCTTTACTTTGGTGTTGAAACACCTACTGACAAGAAAAAATACCTATTAGACTATTTAGAAAATCATAAAGATTCTTCTGGAATAATTTATTGCTTATCTAGAAAAAATGTAGATAATTTATATGATGAACTTTCTAAAAATGGTTATTCAGTCTCAAAATATCATGGTGGAATGACAGATTCTGCAAGAAGTAAAAATCAAAACGACTTTGTATTTGATAAAACTTCTATAATGGTTGCAACGAATGCATTTGGTATGGGTATAGATAAATCAAATATTAGATATGTAATTCATTTTAATATGCCTAAAGATTTAGAAAGCTATTATCAGGAAGCTGGACGTGCCGGTAGGGATGGTGCAAGTTCAGAATGTATTTTATTGTTTAATAGATCTGATATTGTCTCAAACAAATTTTTAATTGAACAAACCGGTTCTAATAACAGTACTTCTGATTCAGGATTTAGAAATACAACAAATCACTTAGTTGAATATCAAAAACTTAATGATATAGTAGACTATTGCAATACAGATAAATGTCTTCGCAAATATATATTAGAATACTTTGGTGAAAAAACCGATTATGATAATTGCAATAATTGTAGCAACTGTAATAGTGAAATTGAATCTACAGATATAACAACAGATGCAAAAAAAATAATGTCTTGTATAAAAAGAATGAAAGAACGTTTCGGAATTGGACTTGTTACTGATGTTTTAAAAGGTTCTAAAACATCAAAAATAAAATCATTTGACTTTGATAATTTATCAACTTATGGAATAATGAGTGACTATTCCAAGGATACCATAAAAGAGCTAATTTCATTTTTAGTATCAGAAAATTATATTAATTGTATAGGTGATAAATTTCCCATTTTAACATTAAATACTGATTGTAATGATGTTTTATTCAATGGAAAAACTGTATTTATAAAAAGGAAAATTGAAAAAGTTAAAACAAAAAAATCTGACATTTCTTATGATATTAATCTATTTAATATTTTATCAGGTGTACGTAGAAAATTAGCAGAAGAACTTAATGTTCCACCTTTTGTTGTATTTTCAGATTCTACTTTAATAGAAATGTGTATTTTTTCCCCTACATCAATCCAAGATTTATTTAATATTTCTGGTGTTGGTAAATATAAAGCTGAAAATTACGGAAAATATTTTTTACATGAAATTCAAAAATTCATAGAAGAAAATCATATTTCTCCTAAAAATATAACAAAAGATATAAAAATTCCTAAAATAATAACTGAGAAAAAAGAAGACACAAAAACTATTACTTATAATTTATATATTTCCGGAAAATCAATTGCTGAAATAGCCAATTTAAGAGGACTTACACAACCTACTATAGAAAAGCATTTAATAGATTGCTATAAAGACGGAATGAAACTTGATATAGAAAAAGATATTCACACAAAATACGAAAAAGAAATTTGTAATATTGTACACTTTATGAAAGGTGCAAGACTTCGCGATATTAAAGCTAATTTACCTTATGAAGTTACTTATTTTGATATTAATTATTATATCGCCAAAGAAGCAAAAAATGCTTAACTTAAAGTTAAGCATTTTTTGCTATTTCTGCAACTTTTGCGAATGCAGCACTATCATTTACTGCTAATTCAGCTAACATTTTTCTGTTTACAACAACATTAGCTTTCTTTAATCCAGCTATCATTTTGCTATATGTTAAACCATTTTGTCTAGCAGCAGCATTAATTCTAGCTATCCATAATTTTCTAAAATTACTCTTTTTATCTTTTCTTCCTGCATATGCATATGCACCAGATTTCATAACAGCTTGTTTAGCCATTCTAAATCTATAGTGTTTTGCACCATAATATCCTTTTGCTCTTTTTAATATTTTTTTATGTTTTTTACGAGTAATTATTGCTGTTTTTACTCTTGCCATTTTATTTTCACTCCTATCTTTCTTTCAAATTTAATTTTCATTATACAAATTTTAAAAATATATTTTTACTACCAATTTCACTAACAAATAAAATCTATTAGTCAAAAACTATAATAGATAAAAATTAGTTACCATATGGTAATAATCTTTTTACTCCTGCTTCACATGTTTTGTCAGCATAAGCATTCATCATTTTTCCTGTTTTCTTTTGTCTTTTTGTCTTATTAGCTAAAAGATGTCTTCTATTTGATTTTGTTCTTTTAACCTTTCCTGTAGCTGTATAAGAATATCTTTTTTTAGCTGCTTTGTTTGTTTTTAGTTTTGGCATAACCATTATCTCCTCTCTATAATTATTTGTCTGCTTTTTTAGCTAAGATTATAAACATATTTTTACCTTCTAATACAGGTTTTTTCTCTGGAGTTGCAACATCTGATAAACTCTCAATAAATTTATTTAATGTTTCTTCTCCTAATTTAACATAATTTAATTCTCTACCTCTAAATCTAACAGTTATTTTAACTTTATTTCCGTCTTCAATAAACTTTCTAGTATTTTTAGCTTTAAATTCAAAATCATGTTGTTCAATATTAGGTGTAATTCTTATTTCCTTAACTTCAAAAGTTTTTTGTTTTTTTCTAGCCTCTTTTTCTTTTTTAGCTTGCTCAAATTTGTATTTACCATAATTCATTATTTTGCAAACTGGTGGTTCACTATTTGGTGCAACTAAAACTAAGTCTAATTTTTTTTCGTATGCAATATCTAATGCTTCATTTAAAGAGACTGTACCTCTTTTTTGACCTTCGTCATCAATTAATTGAACTTCTTTTGCTCTTATTTGTTCATTAATAGGTAATTCTTGTTTTATAATAAAACACCTCCTAAAATCTAAAAAAGATTGACTTTATAAGCCAACCCACCTTCTAAATAAAGTTCTTATATATATTTTATAAATAAATACAAGAATTACAATATTTATTAACCTTTTTCTATACGATAAGGTGAGAAGTGGATTGCTTCTTCTTTTTTGCTTTATTATAATACTACATTTTACATTATTTGTCAATAGTTTTTCAGTAATTTTTTGGTGATTTTCAGTATACTTTACTTTTACAATCCACCTAATTTTCCAGTAATTTTTTAACATCACCAACCCCACTCGGAGAAAAAATTTGTTACTTTTGAAAAAACAAAGCTCCGACCTGAGCCCCAAAACATCTAACCCAAGTCATTATCGTAACAAGTCCAATAAACCCAGTAAGCACTCCACCGCGTTTGAAGGAGTTTGTTTTTTCAAAAGTAACAAATTTTTTCTCTCGGCGCCAACCAAAAAAACACTAAAAGAAGCAAAACCTCACCCACAATAATTACACAAAACAGCCTCAATCCCCACATTCAACTCAATCAACCCAACCTTATACTTATAATCCAAATCACAAAGCTCCTCCAAAATCCTTCTCAATTCGCCAATCTTAAAATACCCAGCCTGTATCCTATACTTCGAAACCAAAAACCCCTGATTAGGTTTCAACTTCAAAGCCTCTACTATATCCTCATTAGAACTCTGTGCAATTTTAACAATATACAATTTCTTAAAATGATTATACAAAGTAATCAAAATCTTCTGAACAGGCTCTTTCTGATATATCAAATTATAAAAAACTTCCATAGCCTTTTTAATATCTTTTTTCCCTAAACTATCAGTCAAATCAAAAATTACACTATCAATTTGCTTAGTAGTTAACACATCTATATCCTGTTTCTGAATTTCGCCATTTTCGCCCACATACTCTATCAACTTTCTTAATTCATTTATTATATCTTGTAAACTAGTTCCACAACACTCAATAAAATATTTAGCATTCACATCTGATATTTGCACTTTATATGCTAATGCAATAGATTTTACTCTTTTAATTAAATTTGGTAATTTTTCAGGTTCAAAATTATAAACCTTTCCACATTCTTCTATAACTTTATATAATTTGTTTTTCTCTACTTCTTTCTCTATAAAAACTATTACGTTATCCTTCTTAATATTTTCTATGTTTTCTTTTATATATTCAGAAATTTTATCAACAAGGCCTGATATATATGCATTTTTCTTTTTTCCTTCTTTTTTTAAAAGTCCTGAATTTCTAACAATTATTAGTTTTTTATCAAAGCCAAAACATGGAGTTTCAATGTTTGAAATTAACTGATTTACATTACTCTCATCTATTTTAATTAGATTAATTCCTTCTAACAATTCATTAAAAGATTTTTTTATTTTTTTTACAGATTCTTCTAATAAATATTCTTCTTGCCCATAAAATAAATATAGACTTTCCATTTACTCCTCCTTGCTAACACTACTTTCTAGGTTTTGATGTTTTGCTTTTTGTACTACTAGACTTTGATTCACCAGATGATTTAGTGTCTTTTATTGTTTTTCCTAATATCTGATTATTTCTAGTTTTCTTAGTTTTTTGTTTTACTTTCTCATCGCTTTCTTTTATTGATTTTATTCTCTCTTGATATTTATCAAAAAATTTACTTTTCTTATCATAATCAATATTATTCAATTTTCCTGCTTTATGAGCTTTTTTCTCTTTAATTTTCTTTTTCTTGTACTGTAATTTATCATTTAAAATCATATATTCTGGATTATTTTGCATATCTCTAAATTTTAAATCTTCACATATTAATTCAATAATAGATGCTGCAATAGCATCTGGATTATGTCTTATGCGATCACCATCTACAGTTGCTAAATCTCTTTTTAATAAATGCATTCCTAAAGATTTTGCTTTTGCAGTGTCTTGTTCTACAAGTTCACTACCTTCCATATTATACTTTCTAATAATTTCTGGAACAATTTCACCAGTATCATATATACAATAATCTATAACTCCTTCACCAACATGGTCAATTATAGCTTTTACATGGTCTGCTAATGTATAATTATATGTTTGTCCAGGTTCTGTCATTATATTACTTATATAAATTTTGAAACCTTTACAATTTTTTATTGCTCTTGCAACACCTTTTACAAGTAAATTAGGAATAACATTTGTATATAAATTTCCAGGTCCTATAATTACAGCATCAGCTTCTTCTATTGCTTCAGCAACACCTGGTGCCACTCTACAATTTGTAGGATTAATAAATATTCTATTAATTTTACTAGACTTTTGATTAACTATATCTGGTATATCAGCTCTGTTTTCTATTACTGTTCCATCTTCCAACTCTGCACATATTTTCATTTCTTCCATTGTTACAGGCATAACTCTTCCTGTAATATTTAGTACTTCACTAGATTGTTTTACAGATTTTGAAAAATCCTTATATATATTTTGCATCGCCAATAAATAAATATCGCCAAATGATAATGATTGCAATTTACCATATTGAAATTTATAGTTTAATAAATTATTCATCTCATCTTCATTTGTAGATAATGCAACTATACTTTCCTTAATATCTTCTAGTGGAAGTGTATCTAATAACATTCTTGAATCTGAAGATTTTTCACCATAATCTGATACTGTAACTATTGCTGTTAAATTATCTGTATACTTTTTTAGTCCTTTTAATACAGAATTTAATCCTGTACCACCACCTATAACTACTATTTTAGGCCCTTGGCTATATACTTTTTTATTAAATATTAATGAATTCAAATCATTTTTTTCTCTTTTGTCTGTTTCTTTTACTAATAATTCAAGTGTACGTTTTTGCATGTATACTAATCCTATAATAATTGCTAAAAATCCAATAACAAATCCTACAACAATAATTGCAACATCGGCAATACTATCTAATTTATTTGTTACTATTATTTTTGCTATTGAAAAACATATTGCAATTACTCCTGCTAATATTAAAAACATCCATCTTTTCATTTTAGAACCTGATTTAAACCATTCAAAAAAACCTTTCATTTTTTACATTCCTTTCTACAATAATATTTTAATATCCTACTACTTCAATTTCTAATTCAATGTTTTTTCCAAATTTATCAAAAACACATTTTTTGATATAATCTACTAATTTCAAAACATCACTTGCTGTTGCACTTCCTGTATTTATTACAAATCCTGCATGTTTTGTTGATACTTGTGCATCACCTATTTTGTATCCTTTTAAACCACATTCATCTATTAATTTAGCTGTTATAAAATCATTACCTCTTTTAAACGTGCTTCCTGCACTCGGAAATTCTATTGG
>UMJX01037885.1_pt1 | contig 21851 bp, 22 predicted proteins | sample 1966131 | NCBI WGS metagenome assembly UMJX01 (sample SAMEA4836162, study PRJEB28245) | human gut metagenome | biome: gut microbiome; material: fecal sample | place: Denmark | collected 2008 | reverse complement strand
AAACTTTTCTGTTGTTTTTTTGCTTTCCTCAAGCGCAAGATATATTATACCACCGTTTTACGAAAAGTCAACCTTTTTTTGAAATTTTTTTAAAAAAAATTTGCTTTTTATTGTAATTACGACTATATTCGACAATATATTTTTCACAGCCACAACATATAGTGGTTTGTGCCAAAAATAACTTTACACTTGCATATGCTATTGCAAATAAATATAATATATTATAAAATATAAGTATAAATTTAATAGGGGGATAACTATGAACCAACCATTCAATCCTTACCAACACAATGCAGATGTGCTGAGAGGATTTTTCAGAAAGCCGATCGTGCTTATTACCGCCATATCATTTTGTGTGCCGACTATAACCAAGCTGATCACTTCTGTCGCCACATTAATGTATACTATACCTTATTTGGTCAACTTTGCTTCCGAATCTGACAGTGGATTAAAAATTTCAGTCCGTCCCGATTTATCACCTTTGCTGTTTGGTCTTGCGTTCTTGATTTTATTCTGTACGGCGAGAAGTCGCAAGCCTGTTGTTAATTTTAAATCGCCTGTTACATATTTGAGGGTAATTGCGATAATCTTTACAGTACTTGCCGGAATTGCTCTTGCAGGAGCATTAATACTTTTAATCCTATTACTTGTATTCAATTCATATATGCCAAACTACATTTTTCAGAGCGTACTCGGAATTGCAATCATAAATGCAGTCGGGGCATTAGCTGATTTTATGTTCTACCTTGCCCTGAGCAGATTTTCAAAGGGAATTAAGTATTCGCTTACCTCTGTATTCATTACAAAGGCAGGCTCAAAGTTTACTGCTGTAACTGCTTTTATAAATGTTGCGGTATCAGTTGTTTCTGTTATTATAGGATATATATTCCTGCCGTCTATGCTCGATGTAGTTTCTTTCCTACTTCAGAGCTTTTCAGACTTATTAAATATAAATTCAGTTTCGCTGATTACTAATATGATTTCTGAATTAATACACTCAACATTTTTGCTTACTATTATAGGAAGTATATCGGAAATTGTTCCGCTAATAATGGTGGGCATAGTTGCTATAATGTATTTCATCTATATAAGAAATACAACCGACAGTCTTGTGCTTACTCCTGTTGACAACGAGGCTACACGCTTTTACAGTGAGCCTACACCTGAGCATAACAGCGAACCGCAGATGTCTTTTAATCAGAACACCAATGCGTCGTTTGTACCGCCTGTTATGCCTGAGAGCCAACCTATTGAAAACAACTTTATGTATGAAAACCCATACACAAGCAACCCATACACAAGCAACCCATACGCAAGCAACCCTGCAAGCAGTGCGCCGTCTGCACCTCAGACACCACCGCAGGACTTTGTTCCTCAACCTGTATTTAATAATACCGATAAAGCAGAGCCGAAGTCAGACGAAAAGATTTGCGCTCATTGCGGAAAACACTCACCTGCCGAAATGATTTTCTGCCCGTACTGCGGCACTAAATTTTAAATGTAAATAAACAAATAAGGAGATACCAAAGCGGTATCTCCTTTTGTTATGTCTGATTATAAATTATTTTTGAAATGCAAGAAAATCCTTTACAGCATTCTCACGAACTTTATATTCGTTTGAATTTTTATCAGGCTTGTTCTTGTCGATCTTGGTATCGTTGTAAATCATAAGATACTTGCCGTTGTCTGAAAGGTAAGCGGCATTTACAGGGTATCCCTCGATAATAGTAAAGCTGTTGCTGTCCTTTACCTCTTTAACGATTTCTTTAGCTATATCGTTGAGTTTAGTTGTATCGTACTCATAAAGCTCAATAGCAAGGTTATTGCTTATGCTGTACTTAACGCCCTGCTTTGCACCGATGAAAGATGCGTCCATCTCGGTTTTAACAGCTTTGTCTGTATAGTAACCCTTATCCTGCATATAGCTGCAAAGTCCATCAAACGAATCCTTGTATACCTTTTCAGCCTCTTTGCTTGTCTGTTCAGATGCAGACTGACTTGCGGATGTTGTCTGCTGATTAGCCTTAGATGCCTGTTCAAGGGCATCGTTATATCCACAGCCTGCTGCTGAAATTGCAATTACAGATGCCATCAACAATGCAGAGATAATCTTCTTCATATTTCAAAATCCTTTCAATGCAATTTTACACTTTTCGTATATTATAGCTTATATTTGCCGATAAATCAAGCATTATATTATTTTTACAGAAAAAGCGGAAATGCAAACGCACTTCCGCTTAAATTTATATATTAAAGAACATACACATTAACATCTCTTCTGCCAAAGTTTACGCAGTCATCGTAGCTGAAGTAGAAAAGGTCAACAATAGCTGAGCCGTCCATTAAAGCTCCGCCTGTATCAATAGCGGTTGCATAGCCATAAACATGGCTGCCGTCTGCCGCCTCAATGTAAAGCTTAGAACCGTAAGGAATAATTGCAGGGTTTACTGCCACGCCGCCCTCATAAACAGGCACGCCTGTTGCTGTAAGTGCGCCCGGAGCTGCTGTATATGCTGTACCCGAACCCGATACCATATAGCTATATGAAACAGGAGCGCCGCTTGTATCGGTTATTGTACCTCTTTTTGTGCCGTTTAAAACAATTTTATCGACAGGCTCTTTTGTAACTTTCTCGTCAATTACCTTTGTTGAATCGTACTTGCCGTCAATGTACTTGCATCTCTTGGTTACTTCCTTTTCACCGTCAACGCCTTTCTGAGATACCTCAGACTCGCCTGTCATAATATCGTCAGAATCTTTTTCAACTGTTTTGTAAGAGATTTTCTCTGTTGATTTCTCGTCAACATATGTTACCTTTTTGAGGGTGATTTTCATATCGTCCTCAATTTGAGCGTTTTTGTCAACATTTAAAATATCATCGTCTGTAATTTCATAGCCGAGAATGTTGAGAGCGTTTTCAACTGTACCCTCAGGAGCTTTTACGGTCATCTCAGTGCCGTTTGTTGTGAGCTTGATATTTTTTGAGTTATAAACATAAATGTTCATATCGCCTGTAATAACCGTATTAAGCGATGGTGTAACGCTCTGATTCTCTGCAAGAGTAATGCCTGTTCTGTTTAAAACCTCTTCGACAGTACCCTTTGCAAGCGAGATAGTCTGCTCTTCGCCGCAGTTATTAATTGTGATTGTATTAGCCTTGATTACATCAAAAGACATATTGAAGTCTTTGTTTGTGCCTACAATAACATCACCGTTGCCAATCTCAAACTCTGTTGAGCTTTCAACATATGTTTTGTTTGTAGCGGCAGCCTCATCTGCCGACGCTGTATTTGCTGCTGCATTTACCAAAGCACCTGCTGAAATAGCTGCGCAAAGAATAGCTGCGACCGTCCACTTAATGGCAGGCTTTGAAAATGTTTTTAGCATCATAAGAAATTCTTCCTTTCTTCAGTGATTTTTGCAAGCGCAAAAACCGCTTTCCGTTTGGCTTTTTTCTAAAATTTGGTTGCATTGTGAAGGCTGTTGTAACGCTTGTTAAAGCTGTTCGCAAGCAACGGCGTTATTATAGGCTTATGTTTTGAATATGTCAAACATCAAGAAAGTAAAGTTTTTATGAAAAATGCACAACGATTTCGACTTTTTTTCTGTATTAGCAAATTATTTTTTCGTTTTTTGAATTAAAATCCTGCAAATTTGTAGTCAAATTGCAAGAAAATGAAAGTTTACTTTTTAGATACCACTTTGTAACAAGTTTGTAACCAAAAACCAAGATATATTACAAAAGTATTACAAATAAAAATATAGCTATTTTAACTTTTTAAAAGTATTGAAAATACGGCTTAAACACTGAATTTTATGTAAAAAACAAAAATTGAGCTTTATTACTAAAGCTCAATTTTTAACTATTTTTATATTAAATTTCTTTTTAATAATTATCGGATTTCAGCTGAAAATAACTTTGTGGGTAAGCACACACAGGACATACCTTTGGAGCGGACTTTCCAACGCAAATATGACCGCAATTTCGGCATATCCACACTGCCTCGCCGTCCTTTGAAAACACAAGTTTTTCTTCTACATTTTTAAGCAGAGTTTTGAACCTTTCTTCGTGTTGCTTTTCTATCTCGGCAACCTTTTCAAACAGTCCTGCAATAAAGTCAAAGCCCTCTTCTCTTGCCACCTTTGCAAACTGTGGATACATTTCGCTCCACTCAAAAAATTCGCCGTCTGCGGCAAGCTGTAAATTTTCCTGCGTTGTTTTGTCTTTGCCTGTCAGCAGGTTGTACCACATTTCTGCGTGTGCTTTTTCATTGTGTGCGGTTTCTTCAAAAAGCTCGGCTATCTGCTCGTAACCGTCAGCCTTTGCCTTGCCTGCATAGAAAGTATATTTGTTTCTCGCTATTGACTCGCCTGCAAGCGCCGCCTCAAGATTTTTCTCTGTTTGCGAACCTTTTAATTGCATACATAAACTCCCTTTTACGATTTTCTTTTCTATATATAGTATATACAGGCTGAGTGTACATATTCAAATATAGGAAATGCTTGCATTTATGCGGTATTTTTGTTATATTAAGGTTATAAAATAAAAAAGAGGTTTTTTAAATGGCATGGTTTTTTGCAGATGAAAACATAACGGCTGACACATATGTAATTTCGGGTGAAAATGCCAGACATATATCAAAATCATTGAGAATGAAAAAGGGTGAGGAGCTTACTCTCATCACTCCCGACAATACACAGTGTGAGTGTGTACTCACAGACATTACAGCAGAATACGCAACGGTAAAAATCACAGAAAAAAAGCAGTGTGAAAACGAACCCGATGTATTCGTAACCCTGTATCAGGCACTGCCAAAGGGCGATAAAATGGACTATATCGTGCAAAAATGCGTTGAACTTGGCATATCAAGAATAGTTCCCATGCTCTCGGCAAGATGCGTTTCACGACCCGATGCAAAGTCAATAAAGAAAAAATGTGAGCGCTGGCAAAAGATAGCTTTGCAGGCGGCAATGCAGAGCAGACGAGGAATTATTCCGCAGGTAAGCGAGTGCGTAAGCTTTGAAAAAGCGGCTGAAATGAGCCTTGAAAGCGAAAAACAGATTATATTTTATGAGCTTGGCGGCGAAAAAGTAAATAAAATTCTCGACAAAAAGCCAAAAAGTATAGCAATGTTTATCGGCAGTGAGGGCGGATTTGAGCAGTCCGAAGTTGATAAAATCATCGCAAACGGAGGCAGTCCGGCAACCCTCGGCAAAAGAATTTTAAGAGCGGAAACCGCACCTCTCGCCGCACTTTCAATTATAATGTTTCAGACAGATAATTTTTGATTTTACAATAAAAAAACGAGCCTATCGCCCGTTTAAGTAATAGTCACAAAATATCTTGACTTTAATTTTTATATAATATACAATGATGTTACAGGGCTAACCGTTTAAAGCGGTTAGCCACAATTCATATTTTAGATTAAATAATCGTCCAATATTTGCTTGCCGGCAGTTGGGCGATTATTTTTTATGGCTACGATAATAGCTAATACTAAAGATAATATTAAAATTATGTATTTCATTATGCACCCACCTCCTCCACTGATTATTAAGCCAATGCTTTCATAATGAGTGTGTTCGGATAAGTGCTAACCGCCTTAACTCCCCTGTAACAATGCCTATTATGGTATATTTTGCAGGTTTGTATCAATTATAATTTTCTGGAACTGTCTTGATATTATAAATAAAAAATCAATTTTTATAAAAATTTTTTGTAATTTGATAACCGAACGGCTTGCCATTTGGCGGATTGAACATAGCTTTGAAAGCTAATGCAACAGCAAAAAAGAAAAAGCAACGCTACTAAACTACTAATTTGCCACTTTTCAAGGACAAATCAGTCAAGCACGCAAACTTTTACATTCTTGATATGCACCCAAAAAGTGTCTAACTTTTGGGGTACATATCAATTTGGAGAGGTTTTCTATATTTATATTAATCTTTCTTGCTTTCCTTTGCAATCTTATCCAAGGAGAGCTGCTTAGTATATTCCTGTAAATTTTTCATATATTCGTCAAAGGCACATTCTTTTTCGCCGTAAACAGGGTTTAATTCATATTCGAGTGGCAGCCATGTACGGATTTCCGCCTCGTTATGCTGAATTGACGCTTCGAGTTTATCCATAGCTTTCCAGAGCTTTGCCTCTTCGGTTTTAAGCTCGTCCATTTCTTTATAAAGAGAAGTAAGTTCATCTTTATAAGGCTGTGGGAGAGTATTTAACCATTCGCTGAGCTTATGCTTTTCGACCTCTTCATCGTTATTTGTCTTGTAAAAAGACGGAATGTCCCCTGTAAAAGCCTCACCAAGGTCATGGAAAATACACATTTTAATTACCTTGTCCATATCCACATCAGGATACTCGTCTTTTACAAAGTAAGCGAACAGCGACAATCTCCAGCTATGCTCGGCAACGCTCTCTCGCCTGCCGTTAGAAAGCCAGCTATGCCTTGTATTTTTCTTTAAATTTTCTGCAAGATATAAAATCTCGGTAAGTTTTTCGGGAGTCATAATAGTACCTCTTTACTCTGAATAAGTTGGAATATTCCATTCTGCAATATGCTCATCGGTAACAGGAAAATATCTGAAAAGCATTGCACTGTCATTATTCTCGTTTTTTTTGCCTGTTGTAAGATTAAAAATATTTTTTTCGTATGCAAGTGAGCTTTTATTTTCAAAGGTGGTTTCGTTAAAAATCTTTTTGAAAAGCTCGACATCATCGCTTGTATATCCGCCGACAGCAGCAGCCATAACAGCCGACATATTGAGTATTCTTTCGCTGTACTGGTGTTCACCGTCAATCGACACATACTTAGACATAGTAGTGCCGCAGCCGACATTCATTATTTTGTGACTGCGTGACTCAACGGATACGGTAAGTTCTGCCTTGTCTATATCGTAATAGTAGCAGTAATACTCAACGCCGTTGGCGTCTGTTTTAGTTTCGCCGAGCCTTTTCCAATTCTCCATATTAAGATAATCTTCGCCGCCCGAGCGGAACATAATTTCGTTATATCGTTCGGTAAATTTTTCAATATCCAAATTATATCTTTTACCGTTCACATTTGTGCTGTCCTCCTGCGCTTTATCTTTAGTATAGGCAAGAATTTCGTCAAGCGATGCAGTACCGCCCTTTACGACTGTTTTCTTCTCGCCGCAAGCAGCAAAAGAAAAAGCAAGCATAAATGCAAGCAGTAAAGGCATAATTTTTTTCATAACTGTTACCTCGTTTTGGATTGGTTTTAAAAATTTTTAATATTCAAACTTTAAGCTGTAATTATAAAAAATAGTTTTGGTCGGGCAACAAAATTTGATAAAAAACAAATTATCCGTCCCGAATATAAAAGTTTGGTCAACCTTTAAAAAGGCTTGACCTAAATTTAAAATCATTTTCAAATATTTTATAGCCCTCCTTTTTACAGGAAGGCTATAATTTTTATTTTATTCTTCTGTATTTTCTTCTTTGCTCATTTCGGCAGTATTATCCTCTGAAACTTCTTCACTTGTTTCTTCCTTTGAACTGTCCTCGTGAGGTGCTCTTGCAACTGTAACCACCTTATCGTTCTCGCCTATTCTCATAAGTGTAACACCCTTGCTCGGTCTGTTGCAAATTCTTACTGTATCGGCGGCAATTCTGATAATTACGCCCTCCTGAGAGATAATGATAATATCATCAGTAAGCTTAACCGCACTGACAGCCGCAACATTTCCGTATTTTTCGGTATGGTAGTTGGTAATACCCTTACCGCCACGGCTCTGCAAGCGGTAGTCGCTTACATTTGAAATTCTGCCAAAGCCTGTTTCTGAGGCAGTGAGTATAAGGTCATCGTTTGTAACAACGCACATACCCACAACGCAGTCGCCCTCACGCAGAGAGATAGCCTTTACGCCTCTTGCCTGTCTACCCATAGGACGAACATCGGTTTCTTCAAATCTTATGGCAAGACCGTTCTTTGTGGCAACAACAACCTGCTGATTGCCGTCTGTAAGTCTTACCCACGCAAGCTCGTCACCCTCGTTGAGTTCAAGTGCGATAAGTCCGCCCTTTCTTGCAGTATTGTACGCATTAAGAGAAATTCTCTTTACAATGCCCTGTCTTGTAACCATAACAAGGTACTTGTCCTCGTCAAACTCAGGCACTCTAATCATTGAAGTAACCTTTTCGTCCGCCGCAATTGGGAGCAAGTTTGCAATATTCATACCCTTTGACTGACGGCTTCCCTCAGGCACTTCATAGCACTTGAGCCTGTACACTCTGCCCTTGTCGGTAAAGAACAGCACATAATCGTGAGAATTGATTACAAACATCTCTGTTGCAACATCTTCTTCTCTGCGTGACATACCCGATACGCCACGGCCGCCTCTGTTCTGAATCTTATAGGTATCAACAGCAAGGCGCTTTACATAGCCAAACTGAGTGAGTGTGAGCACGCATTCCTGATTCGGAATAAGATCCTCAATATCAACCTCGCCGTTGACAGCGCAGATTTCTGTTCTTCTCGGATCTGCAAACTTATTTCTTATAACAATAAGTTCTTCTCTGATAATTTCACGCTGTCTGCCCTCGTCGGCAAGAATAGCAATGTACTCGTCAATCTTAGCCTTTAATGCGGCAATTTCGTCCTCAATCTTTGTGCGCTCCATATTTGTGAGCTGTCCCAAACGCATCTGAACAATAGCCTGCGCCTGAACATCGTCAAGACCAAAGCGCTCCATAAGGTTTACCTTAGCGGTAGCCTGGTCTTTACTATTTCTGATGATTGAGATTACCTCGTCAATAAAGTCAATGGCAATCTTTAAGCCCTCAAGGATATGCTCTCTGTCCTTTGCCTTTTTAAGGTCAAATTCAGTTCTTCTGCGTATGATTTCCTGCTGGAAGTTTACATATTCTGTAAGCATTTCTTTAAGGTTAAGTACCTTAGGCACTCCGTCAACAATAGCAAGCATAATTGCGCCAAAGGTAGTTTGCAGTTGAGTAAGGTTAAAGAGGTTGTTAAGCACAATCTGCGCCGACGCCTCTCTCTTTACATCAATTTCAATGTGCATACCCTGTCTGTCGGAGTGGTCTTCAATATTAGAAATACCCTCAATTCTCTTATCTTTTACAAGGTCGGCAATGTACTCAATAAGTCTTGCCTTGTTGACCTGATAAGGAAGTTCGGTAACAATAATCTTATATCTGCCGTTCTTAGCCTCTACAATCTCTGTTTTGGCTCTAACGGTAATTTTACCTCTGCCTGTCGCATAAGTAGCTCTAATGCCACTTCTGCCCATAATAATGCCGCCTGTCGGAAAATCCGGACCCGGCATATATTCCATAAGACCTGCAAGGTCAATGTCGGGATTTTCAATGAGCGCACAGGCTGCGTCAATAGTTTCGCCGAGGTTATGCGGCGGAATTTTGGTAGCCATACCAACGGCAATACCGTCTGAGCCGTTTACAAGCAGGTTAGGAAATCTGCTCGGAAGTACGGTAGGCTCTTCGAGTCTGTCGTCAAAGTTTGGCTGAAAATCAACTGTTTTCTTGTCAATATCGGTAAGCATTTCGCAAGAAATCTTGCTCATTCTTGCCTCGGTATATCTGTATGCGGCAGGCGGGTCACCGTCTACCGAACCAAAGTTACCGTGACCGTCAACAAGCATATATCTCATTGAAAAGTCCTGCGCAAGTCGCACAAGCGCATCATAAACAGACGCATCACCGTGAGGATGATACGCACCGAGCACAGCACCTACGGTGTCTGCGCACTTATGGTACGGCTTGTTAGGGTCAAGACCTTTTTCGTACATTGTGTAGAGAATACGCCTATGAACAGGCTTTAAGCCGTCACGGACATCCGGCAATGCACGGGAAATAATAACGCTCATCGAGTAGTCGAGAAAGCTCGATTTCATTTCGTCGTTTACATCGACATCTATTATTTTTCCCTCTTTAAATACTGAGTTTTCCATATTTTCGTTGTCCATATTATTCATTCCTCAAGGTTTATGTAAATTGTTTTATCTTTTCGTAAAGCTCGGGCATACGCTTTCTTATGCTTATCGGGCAAAAGGTCTTTGAATCGACAAAGCCATGCTCGGTAGTGCCGTAGCCGAGTTCGGTTTCCGAGCCGTCAGGCTCAATCCTCTTTACAGTGTATGAAAAAGTAATTCTTGCGGCTGAAATCAAAATCACCTTTGTGCGCAATATAATTTCGTCATCATAAAGAGCAGGCTTGCCAAATGAACAGTTCAAGTTCAAAAGCGGCGTCATTATGCCCTGCGCCTCCATTTCACGATAATTAAAGCCGAGCATTTTTATATAGTCACCCCTGCCCATTTCATACCAAATGGGATAATTGGAATGGTGAACAATACCCATACAATCCGTTTCGGCATATCGCACACGGAATTTAGTTCGTGAATGCACAAAAATCACTCCTTTATTTAAAAATTAAACATCAAGATTCTGAACAAACTTTGCGTTTTTCTCAATAAATTCTCGTCTTGGTTCAACCTTATCGCCCATAAGAATGGTGAAGATTTCGTCTGCCTCCTCAGCCTCGTTGAGGTTTACCCTGAGCATAAGTCTTGTTTCCGGATTCATAGTGGTTTCCCAAAGCTGTTCGGAGTCCATCTCACCAAGACCTTTGTAACGCTGAATTTCGGTTTTGCCCTCTGTTGCGGCTAAAATCTGGTCACGCTCAATGTCCGAGTAAGCGTACTTGTGCTCCTTGCCCTTTGAAATTCTGTAAAGCGGAGGCTGTGCAATATAGATATGCCCCTCCTCAATGAGTGGGCGCATAAATCTGAAAAAGAATGTCAAAAGAAGTGTTCTGATATGCTGACCGTCAACATCGGCATCCGCCATAATAATAATTTTGCCGTAACGCAGTTTTGTAATATCAAATTCGTCGCCTATACCCGTGCCGAGTGCGGTTATAACAGGCATAAGTTTATCGTTTCCGTAAACTCTGTCAAGTCTTGCCTTTTCTACATTGAGCATTTTACCCCAGAGCGGCAGTATAGCCTGGAATTTACGGTCACGACCGCCCTTTGCCGAACCGCCCGCAGAGTCACCCTCTACTATGTAGATTTCTGTAATCTTGCTGTCTTTTGACTGACAGTCGGCAAGTTTGCCCGGTAATTGAGCAGACTCAAGAGCAGATTTTCTTCTTACGCTCTCTCTCGCCTTTCTTGCCGCCTCTCTTGCCCTTGCAGACGCAAGCGACTTTTCAAAAATAGCCTTTGCAACCTGTGGGTTTTCTTCAAGATAAATCATAAGTTTTTCGCTTACGAGTTTATCAACCATGGTTCTTACCTCGGTATTACCTAGTTTTGCCTTAGTCTGTCCCTCAAATTGCGCCTCTTTAAGTTTTACGCTGATGATGGCGGTAATACCCTCTCGCACATCTTCACCGCTTAAGTTTTTATCGTTATCCTTAAGTTTGCCGAACTTTCTTGCGTAATCGTTCATAACCCTTGTAAGCGCACGCTTAAAGCCCTCTTCGTGAGTACCGCCGTCGGTGGTATGAATGTTGTTGGCAAATGTAAGGAGATTTTCGTTGTAGCTGTCATTGTACTGCAATGCAACCTCTACGGAAATAGTGTCCTCGTCATTTTTAGCCGCAAAATAAATAACATCGGGATGAATAACGGCAAGCGCTCTCTTTTTGTGTATGTACTCCACAAAGCTCTTTATGCCGCCCTCGTAAACAAAGTTTTTCTTGATAATCTCATCTTTGTTTCTCTCATCTCTCAGTTCTATATGCACGCCTGCGTTAAGAAAAGCCTGTTCACGCAAACGCTTTTCAAGAATTTCGTAATCGTAAACATCGGTTTCCTTGAAGATAAGCGGGTCAGCCTTAAAACGCACCTCTGTACCCTTTATGTCTGACTTACCTATTTTGTGGAGGTCAGAAACAATCTTGCCCCTCTCATAGCGCTGGGTATATACATCTTCGCCATCGCAAACCTTTACCTCAAGCCACTCTGAAAGCGCATTTACAACAGACGCACCAACGCCGTGCAAGCCGCCCGATACCTTGTAACCGCCGCCGCCGAATTTGCCGCCTGCGTGAAGAACCGTAAATACAACCGTTACGGCAGGCAAGCCTGTTTTGCTGTTGATGCCAACAGGAATACCACGGCCGTTATCGGTTACTCTTATGATATTGCCCTCCTCAATAACTACATCAATCTTGGTGCAGTAGCCTGCGAGCGCCTCGTCAATAGAGTTATCTACAATTTCATAAACAAGGTGATGAAGACCTCTCGGACCTGTCGAGCCTATGTACATACCCGGTCTTTTTCTGACCGCCTCAAGTCCCTCAAGAACCTGAATTTCATTGGCGCCGTATTCCTGCTCAACCTTGGTCATCTCAATGTTATTTTCATTGTCCATTTTTTTACCTCCAATATCAGAGCCAAAGCATAGCCTTTGCCCTGTTCGCACCCCGTAAAGGGCGGAAAGTATTTTGTCTGACCGAATTTCGCACCGTTGGTACAAAAGTGTCAGGTTGTTTTTGTTAATTTCAATTTCTGAATTTCTATCGACAAATTCAATCTGCCGATAATTTTAAACTTTTATGGCTTGCAGGCGCAATCCGGTAAAAGCTCGATTTATTACAAATCATCGGACGCAAATTACCCGATTAGTTTGTGTGCTGAGTTAATTTATTTTTTCTGCTTTTTGTTTATATCCTTAAACGCCGTAAACAGCGGATACAAAACTATGAAAAGCAGGATAAACACTATATTTATGCCCACCAAAACATAGAAATTCAGGCTCGGCGTCATATAAAGAACGCCTATATTTGCCGCAATGGCAAGCACAAGCAAAACAAGCACAAGAATAATACAAGGCTTTTTGCTCGCCTTAAACTCCTTTTTGCAGTGGTAGCAGGTGTGTGATTTTTCTTTTGCAATCTTTTTTACCTCGCCATAGCTGTAAACCGTATGGCAATGAGGACAAGTTGGTAATTTCAGCATAGCTTAAAACTTTCTGTTTGCGGTGTATTTGTTGGTATCTGCTCTTTTTGTGCCGTCACTGTCCTCTTTTGGCGGAATATAGTGGCGTGAACGAGAAAATCCCGTATCCGTATCGGAACGAATCTTCTTGAGCGGTGCGTCCATAGATGCGTGCTCCTCTTTTACATCGCTTATAACAGGCACAAAGTCAATCGTATTGCCCGACTTTACATCGTCAGCCTTGCTGATTTCTTCCTGAAGGTGTATTCTCTCCTCATCTCTCTTTTTCTTGAGCTGATTAAACACACCTGTATCTATGGCAACCTTAGGAGTGGTGTCCTCAGGCTGATAATCCTCAGTTGTGCTGGTTAATTTTATCGGATTAAAGTCAAATTCATCGGATATGTCACCGGCGATATTCTCGGAATACACCATACCGGCTTTTTTAGCCTCCATTGACTTCTTGTATTTTGTGAGCGGTTTATAATTCAAAAATGCCGGTGAAATAAACATAAAAATTACAAGTGGGATTGCAACAAGCAAAACTCCTAAAGGATTGCTGATATTTCCGGATTTAATCCAGTAAAGCATAATGCCTGCTGCGGCGGCAACTGCAAGTGCAAAGGCAACAAAAATCATTTTGTTGATTACAACCTTACTTTCCTTTCCACATTGTGTGCATATATATTCACTTTTTCGTCTGCTCGCAAAGCCCGAAATATAAGAAACTCTCTTTGAACAGTAAGGACATTTTTTTACTTTCATAAACAATCCCTCTTTTGGTTTGTATTTTATAATGAATAAATATTCATTATTTATTCATAGATCTATAATTTATTGCATTGTTGAATCATTAATTTTAAGTTAAATTTTATCTTATTTTATACTCTGAGTAATATTAATTGATTTCTGACTGCAATATTTTATCAGTGCCGTCTTTGTGGCGCTTTAGCAGAGTTTTGCTCGAAAGCTGGCTTATATACACCTTTACCCTGCCGTTCTCCCTGCAAACGATAAATGATTTTGGCAGTTCGTAGGAAACATTCACAACATCTCCTCTTTTTTCTGCCGCAGTCAAAAAATCTCTCGTTTTTTTGGAAACGGTACATCTGTCTATATCAAAAATACCGATAATTGATTTTGTGGTAATGACAGTATCCTGTCCTAAATGCAAATACATTTCAGCTTATAACTCCGTTAGAAACATTAAAAATTTTGCCCTGTCTAAGCTGCTCCTTGTTTGACTGCTCGCAGCAGGTTATAAAAACCTGACAGTCATCAAGTTTATTGAGTAAAAAATCCTGTCTTTTGGAATCAAGTTCACTCATAACATCGTCAAGCAAAATTATCGGCTTTTCGCCCATTCTTTCTGACAAAACTGCCGCCTCGGCAAGTTTTAATGATAAAACCGCACTTCTTTGCTGCCCTTGCGAGGCATAAAGTCTTGCATTTTTGCCGTTAATCAGTATCTCTGCGTCATCTCGGTGAGCACCTTTTGTGGTACAACCGTTTCTTATATCATCTGTCTTAGATTGTTCAAAGGCTTCGCATAATTTTTGGTGAATTTGCTCAATACTGTCGCCATATTCGGCATTTGTAGTCGATAAATATCTGATTTCAAGCCGTTCCTTGCCGCCTGAAATGCCCAAATGGTACTGCGAAGCCCGATTTTCGAGCATCTGGAGATACTCCATTCTCTGTTTTATGAGTATAGCTCCGTTTGAGAGCAGGGAATTGTCCCAGATCGAAAGAGTTTCCTCAAGTTCGGGGTGCTTATAAATATCTTTCAGCAAAGAATTTCTCTGATTAAGTGTGCGGTTGTACTTAGAAAGCACCACCGCATTTTTGAGTTTTTCTCTGCAAATTGCGCTGTCAATGAATTTTCGCCTTTCAGACGGGCCTCGTTTTATTAAATTGAGATGCTCAGGCGAAAAAACCACAGCACAATATTTTTCAATGAGTGCCGCCGCCGAATTTTTCGCCACCGAGTTGATTTCTACCTGCTTTTTGTTGCCCTTGAATTTTATAGATGCGGTCTGCTCCCTGTTTTGTCCGAAAAATCTGACATCAAGTTTTGCAAACGGCTTGCCGAATTTTATCAGTTCGCCGTCTTTTGAACCTCTGAAAGAGTGACCGCCGCAAAACATCCAAAAAGCCTCAAGTAAATTTGTTTTCCCCTGTGCGTTGTCGCCGTAAATTACATTCACACCTTCGCACGGAGTAATAATTGCGTCTTCAAGATTTCTGTAATTTTCAAATTTCAGCGCAAGTACCTTCAAAAAATATCATTCCCGGTTCAAATAACTGTAATTTTTTCTCCGTCAAGCTCGGCAAAGTCACCTTTGCGCATTTTTTTGCCACGCATAGTGCAAACCTCACCGTTTACGGTGACATTTCCGTTCTGAATAAGCATTTTTGCCATTCCGCCCGTGTCACAAAGACCTGCAAGCTTAAGCAAATCCTGTAATTTTATAAATTCTGTGTCAATGCTGATTTTTTTATCCTTCATTTGAAAGCCTCATTGGAACTACAATGCTTAAAAAGCTGTCGCCCTTCACCGGTTTTATAACCATTGGCTTAACCGGGCCGCTTAGAGCAAGTCTGATTTCATCGGTATCACAATTTTTGAGTGCGTCAAGCAGGTATTTGTTGTTAAAACCAATCTCAACTTTTTCACCCATAACCGAAACTGCGATACTGTCGTTAGCTCTGCCGACTGCCGATGCACACGAAAGTTTGATTTCATCGTTTGCAAAATTACATCTGACAGGACTTTGAATTCTGTCGTTGTTAAGAAGTGACATTCTTTCAACCGAATTTATGATAATTCTTGTGTTTATAATGACCTCTGTTTTTACATCGGTCGGAATTGTAGTTTTGTAGTCAATAAAATTACCCTCAATAAGTCTTGAAATTACTCTGTAATTGTCAACCTTAAAGGTGATATGTCTTTGACCTATGATAATATCGACATTTTGTTCGTCATCGCCCAAAAGTTTAAGAACCTCAAGCTGAGTTTTACCCGGAACAACAAACTTGTTTTTGCTCTCGGAATCTACATTTTCACTTCTGATAGCCATTCTGTAACCGTCAATGGCAACAATTCTGAAAAGTCCGTCCTCAATTTCAAAAAGTGAACCTGTATAAATCGGCTTTGCATTGTTGTCTGATACAGCATAAACGGTTTCTCTGATCATTTCACGCAAAGTTTTTGCATTTACGGTAATCATATCGGTCTGCTCAAAGGTTGGCAGATCCGGATATTCGATAGATGACATTCCCACAATTTGGTAATCAACATTACCGCAGGTGATATAAGTCACCATTCTCTCGTCGGTTTCAATCATCACGATTTCTTCCGGCAATTTTCTTACAATGTCAAGAAACAGCTTTGCGCTGACAACAATTTCACCCTCTTCTTGAATTGTCGCATCAATGTCGGTGGTGATTCCTATTTCGAGATTATATCCTGATATATTCAGCAAATTGTCATATGCTTTTATAAGCACACCCTCAAGTGCCGGTATTGCGGCTTTTGAAGATACTGCTCTTGAAACATTTGACACTGCGTTGGCAAGGTCTGTTCGCAAGCACGAAAATTTCAAGTGTAGCGCTCCTTTATGTATTGATAATTTAAAAAATTAGTAGTAGTAGTAGGGGGTGTTAAAATGTTAAAAATTTGTAACTTTTCCGATAATTCCTTGAAAAAACCGTCCACAAATCACTGCACAGCATTTTAACAGCTTTTACATGGCTTGTGAAAAGAGATTATTCTTTCAACATCGGGTTGAAAATTGTTGATGAAATGTTAATAAAAATGTTAATAACATCTCATTATTTTTTCCCTGAAAAAGCGGTAATATTCGCTTTCATCATCTTACAAATGAATTAAGCCTGCCGCTTATTGCAAAGTAATCTCTGTTTTTCGAAATTTTTTATCCGAAAAATTTTTGCTCATTTTCAGCTCCTTTTATATACTATTATATATATGTATAAATCGGCGCTTTTCAGAGTGCTGAAAAAGTCTGATTTTTACTTGGAATTTCAAAGAGCAAAAGCAGTATTTTTAATTGCTCCCCCAACTACATACAAAACAGTGCGGAAATTGCAGTAATTGCAGCAATTTTCCGATAAATTTTTTAATGAAAATTTTAAATATTTTTCAACATATAAAAAATGTTGAAACTATGGAAAGGCATTAACAGGTTGTGTTAAACAAGACCTGTAAAATTTTTTGTAAATCGGCTCAAAATCAAGTAATTAAGCCGAAAAATGAGTGTTCACAATAGTTATAAAAATGTAATGTTAATAATGTTAAAAGGTAAAATTTATGTAACCAAATATGTTAAAAAAGCATATTACTATCTGTCACGAATATTTTTGATGGTGTCATCAATGATTTCTTTGATTTTGCGGTCATTCTGCATCATCTTCTTTACCTTTTTAACGGTGTAGATAACGGTCGAGTAATGTCTGCCGCCAAATTCTTCACCGATATTAGCCATAGACAGAGTTGTAAGCTCCCTTGAAATATAAATTGCAATGTGTCTTGCGTTGCTGATATTTGCACTTCTGTTATTTTCAGAGCGGATAGCCTCGGGGGTAACGCCGAAAGTACGGGAAACTTCCTCAATAATTCTCTCTACCGTAACCTCAGGCGGAGTATCGTTATTAAGAATATCCGATATAACCTCCTGAACAGAAGAAACTGTAATTTTTTCTTGATTTAAGAGGCTTTTTGCCTTTAATTTTTTAACTGTACCTTCAAGCTGACGAATATTTGCCTTGATTTTAGACGCAATGTATTCGCAAACATCCTGTGAAAGGTCGAGGTCTAAAAGCTCGGCTTTTCTCTTAATGATAGCGATTCTTGTTTCTACATCCGGCGGCTGAACATCAGCGATAATATCAGACTCAAATCTTGAGCGCAGACGGTCATCGAGAGTTTTGATTTCCTTAGGCGGTCTGTCGGAAGCAAGTACAATTTGCTTGTGCGCATTATAAAGAGTATCAAAAGTATGGAAAAATTCCTCCTGCGTACTCTCTTTACCGCCGATAAACTGAACATCATCGACAAGCAAAATATCTGTTTGTCTGTATTTTTTTCTGAATTCACTCATTCTTGCCATACGAAGTGACTCAATGAGTTCGTTTGTAAAATCATCGCCCTTGATATAGCAAATATTTTTTTCCGGTGAATTTTTCTTGATTTCATTTGCAATGGCATACAGCAAATGAGTTTTGCCAAGGCCGGAGTTGCCGTACAAAAACAGAGGATTGTAGGCATTGGCAGGATTTGTGGCAACTGCAAGACAGGCGGCATGAGCAAATTTATTGGACGCACCTACAATAAAAGTATCGAAAGTATATTCGTAGCTAATATCGTTGATTTCCGCATTTGCAACAGCCTGCTGCTCCTCTTTGGCTGAAATTTCTTCAGGAATTTTCATTTCAATCATAAATACCTGTCCGAAAACAGCCTCAAAAGCTTCATTGAGCAGAGTAAGATAGCAGCGAGTTATAGTCTGACGATGAAAATCGTTAGGCACTAAAATAACAGCCTTGTTCTTATCAAAATCGAGTTCAATGGGTTCGATTCTGCTAATCCAAGTGTTGTAAGCGACATCTGTAATTTTAGTTTTGCAATAGCTGCATATAATTCCCCACGCTTCTTCAAAAGATTCCATATACGACTTCCCTTCCATATAAATACAGCAATATCGCCATATTACCCCATAGTAAATCTATTCTATTATATTATAGAACACTTCCTGAAAAAAATCAATCTTTTTATTACTTTAAAAATAACGGCTTTTAAGGTACTTTTTAAGCCCGACAGGTGATTTTTATTAAAATTTTGACTTTGAAGTCTATTTAAAAAAACTTAGAAATACGCTTATTTAAAACTAAAAGAGAAAACCAAAAATTTTATAAATGAATAAAAATCAAAATTTCAAAAGCAAGCTGCTTTGCTAAACCGTAATTTACACAGACTGCATTGCATAAAAAAGAAAAATATTTTATTATAAATTACCTTTCTATATATAAGTAATATAAATAAACCCGCTCAGCTTTACAAAAATAAAAAAAACTTTTTATTTTTTGTTGACTATAAAGAAAAATTAAGATATAATGCTATATTGCAAGGTTATATATTGAAGGGAGGGTTTTCAGTATGTTGAGAACTTATCAGCCAAAGAAGCTCCACAGAAAGAAGGAGCATGGTTTCAGAAAGAGAATGGCAACAGCCAATGGTAGAAAAGTATTGGCTAGAAGAAGAGCTAAAGGTAGAAAAAGGTTGTCTTACTAAAGAACAGGCCACTTTATAACAGTGGTCTTTCTTTGTAGTTTGCGGCTTTTACTTTGCTTAGGTGGTTTTAATTTTGAGTGAATTCATCACTTTAAAGGACAATAGGGATTTTTCCAGACTTTACAGGAGGGGAAAATCCTTTGTGAGTCCTGTTTTGGTAACTTATGTTATAAAAAATAAATCCGATAACCTGCGTTTTGGAATAACTACGGGCAAAAAAGTCGGAAAGGCGGTTAAGCGCACCCGTGCAAGGCGTGTGATTCGTGCCGCATATTATCAGCTTTACAATGATTTAAAACCCGGCTATGATTTTGTATTTGTGGCAAGGAGCAAGACTCCTTTTGTAAAATCTCAAAAGGTATATGACGCTATGAAAAATCATCTGGAGTCTGCGGGCGTTTTGAAAAAATAATATTGTATATCTATGAAAAGAATTTTAATTCTGCTGATAAAATTTTATAAAGCTGCAATCTCTCCGCATCTGCCAAAAAGTTGCAAGTATGAGCCTACCTGTTCTCAGTATGGCATTGAGGCAATCGAGCGCTTTGGCGCACTAAAAGGTACAGCTCTGACCATATGGCGGATACTGCGCTGCAATCCTTTTTCAAAGGGTGGATACGATCCTGTCCCGGAAAAAACGGACAAGCCAAGAAAAATTAAGTGAGGTAGCTTATGGCAAATATATTTGGATTTTTTGGAAGTATTCTCGGCTATGTTCTTTGGGCTGCATTCTACTTTCTAAAAGATTTCGGCCTTTCAATAGTTGTATTTACTATTGTAATCAGACTTATTTTGTTCCCATTTACTGTCAAGCAACAAAAATCTATGGCAGGCACAATGAGGCTGCAAAGAAAGCAAAAAGAGCTTCAGGAAAAATACGCTAATAACAAGGTTAAGCTCCAGGAGGAAATGAACAAGCTTTACGAAAAAGAGGGAGTAAAGCCAATGGGCGGTTGCCTTACAATGATAATTCCTCTCCTTGTAATGCTCGGTATTTTTTATGCCGTTGCATATCCTCTTACAAACACACTTCATCTTAACTCGGACACAGTAAACAGTGCTGTTTCGTATATGAACACAATTCCGGGTTACACAATAACAACAAATGCTACTTATCAGCAAATCGAGCTTATCAGGGTGTTCCCAAGCATTATGAACACTGAAACAATTCAGGGACTGTTCTCAGCTGCGGACTGCCAGCAGATAATCGATTTTGCAAACGGATTTAATATGATGGGAATCAACCTTCTTACAATTCCAAAGGATATGGGTATTTTCTCATGGTACTCACTCATTCCTGTACTTTGTTTTGTATCATATGTTGGTTCACAGTTAGTAATGCAGAGAATCAATAAGGCTCAGATGGCACAGCAGCAGGGTTGTCTAAAGGTAATGCTGTATGTAATGCCGTTATTCACAGCCTATATCGCATATACCGTTCCGGCTGCGGTAGGTTTTTACTGGATTTGCTCATCAGTAATTGCATTTATCCAATCGCTGATTATAGCAAAGTTCTTTACTCCGGTACACTTCACCGCAAAAGAAGAGGCTCGTCACATTGCTCTTATGGAGCTAAATGAGGCAAATGTACCTTATGTTTACTCACCTGTTGAACAGAAGACAAGCACAAAGTCAAACGTGAACGGCAAAAAGAAAAAGAAGTAATTGAAATAGGTGAATACTATGATTAAAGAAGCAATCGGCGTTGGCGAAACAGAAGTTCTCGCCCTTGAAGACGCAAAAAGACAGCTAGGTATTGATGAATCCGAGGTTGTTGAGTTTGAGGTTATTCAGCGTGCCGAAAAAAAGAAATTCGGTCTTTTTGGCGGCGCACCTGCTAAGGTAAAAATCACACTCAAGGCAGGCCCTGCTGAAAAAGCCGAGGAGTTTTTAGGCAATGTACTTAAAAATATGAAGCTTGAGTCGGTTTATATCAATAAAAAAGAGATTGAAAACGGCGTTGAGTTTGACCTTGAGGGCGAAGATGTCGGTTTTGTAATCGGCAGAAGAGGCGAAACACTTGACGCATTGCAGTACCTTACAAGTCTTGTTGCAAACCACGCAGACAACTCATATTTTAAGGTAACTGTAAACACAGGCGACTACCGAGAGAAAAGGGAAAAAACACTTGAAATTCTCGGCAGAAAGCTCGCATTTAAGGCAATAAAGACCGGCAGAAAAACAAGTCTTGAGCCAATGAATCCATATGAGAGAAGAATCATTCACACTTCGGTGCAGAAGGTGAACGGCGCTATTTCATGGAGCGAGGGTGAAAACGCAAACCGTCATGTTGTAATCGGACCTGATCCAAAGTTTAAGAGATATTCAAGAAACAACAATTCAGGCTACAACAGAGGCAGAGGCGGCAGACGCCCATACAATAACAACTCTGTTAAAAACGAGGTAAATCCCGACAGAAAGCCCCTTAATGAAGGAAGCCTTGACGGACTTTACGGCAGAATTGATAAATAATGATTTTTGAAAAAGGGGGCAGTTTTGCTCCCTTTTGTTTTTGTGAATGTTTGTAAATTATGGTTTACCACATAAAGTTTAGTATAATAAATTCAAAATTTAGGTCAACCCTTTTTAA
>UMJX01020294.1_pt1 | contig 21996 bp, 29 predicted proteins | sample 1966131 | NCBI WGS metagenome assembly UMJX01 (sample SAMEA4836162, study PRJEB28245) | human gut metagenome | biome: gut microbiome; material: fecal sample | place: Denmark | collected 2008 | reverse complement strand
CACCACCTAGCTATATGCCATGCCCGGCACACTAACAAAAAAGGGGAATAATTTCCCCTTTAAATGTTATCCTTTCTGATTGTTTCAATAATGTTTTGTTTATTAATTTTACTCATTGAATAACGCATGATAATATATACTAAAACAAATACTGCTACAATAGAAATAATTGTTGCTGAAAGAGGGAAATGATAACCATAATCCAATTTACTTGCTGTTGCAAGATATACTAAATAAGAACCTATTGAACCTAATGCTATCCCATAAATAAGTGCCTTTATTGAATAGAATATTGTTTCTAAATTAATCATCCTGTTAAATTCTTTTCTTGTCATACCAACACTTTTAAGCATAGCAAATTCTTTTTGTCTTAATTCTAAATTAGATGTAATAGTATTGAAGATATTTGTTACACCAATTAGTGTGATAACTGCAATAAATCCATATAAGAATATTGACATAAGCAAATAAATAGATCTTTCAGCTTGAACATTTTCATCCATATTTACTGCATTTAATTCTGGTACTTCATTATTAATATCTAAAGTTACTTGTGCTGGATCGTCTGCATTAATTGTTAAAATGTAAGGTGTAAAACTCAAATCATGATATTCCTCTTCTGATACAATTAAATATCCACCATAATCCCAAAATCTTTCAAGTCCACTTGGTCTTTCGTTTGTAACTTCTGCAACATCAATTTCGAGTGGACTACCATTATAAGTACCTTTTATAGTATCATTCTTTTTATAATTATAAATGCCTCTTTCTATACGGATGCCTTCAGCATTAATATATTCATAATTATTTACTAAAACACCTTTATCTTTTACATCATTATAGTTTAATCCTAGTTCTTCTACATAGTTTTTAAATGCCTCTTCATTCATACCAATAACATTCATTCTTAGTTTCTTTTCGCAATCAAGATTAAATGTATCATTTCGCTCATCATAGCATCCTTGTTCTCTCAATCCTTCTTCCATAATATTTTTTCCAAAATCAGTTAATTTAGATAAATCAGCTATTTCTAAATAACCATCAGTAGTAAGAGAACTTTGATATAGCATTGTATAATTATCAGCACCATTTACCTTTAGAGCATCTTCCATTTTTGGAGTATCTTCAAAACTTGCTGTAACCATTACATTGTAATCTAAATTATTATAATAAATGCTTGTTGCTTTGAAAGTATAATACATAAATGTATTCATACTAATAAACACAAATACACTAACTGCTAAAGATATTACTGTTGTACGATATTTCTTTTTGCTTCTTTTTAAATTCTTATAAGCAATTACTCCACCGATACCAAATAACTTTTTAATCATAGATGGTGATTTTAATTTCTTTTTATTAACTTTTACATCATCATTACTTCTAATTAAATCAATTGGACTTACTTTGCTAGCTTTTTTGGCTGCTCTAATACTTGAAAAATAGATTGTTACTATACCAAGTAATACAGATACTAAAATTGGTAACCATGAAATAACACATCTCATTTCAACATTTTGAGTTATAAAATCTCCAATTACACCGTTTACAATAATAGTTAAAATGAAAACAGCTATATAACCTACTATAATTCCGATTGGAATACCGATAATACCAATCATTAATCCTTCAGTAATAACATTTCTTTTTATTTGTTTTTTTGTTGCTCCAGCACTTGCAAGCATTCCATAATTCTTTCTCTTTTCCATTACAGAAATATCAAATGAATTTTTAATACAAAATACACTTGTTCCAACGATTATTGCAAGTACAACAGCCATAATTGAATAAAGCATAGTTGTAGTTCCAGAATCAAATTTTAACGCTTGCCATCTAAGTAAGGAAGCATTAATACTATATTCTTCAGTTACATTAGGCGAATCATTTGTAAAAGTAGTTCCTAAAATTTCTGAAAAAGATTTTTCATAACTAGCTGGATTTTTCAAACGTATATAAACACTTTGCTGTTTATTAGAATTATTTTCTAAACCAACCGTAAGACATCCAATCCCAGGATCTCCATGTGGATCTAGTCCATAATCTCTATCCATAATACCTACAATAGTAAATGTTTCTTCCGTAGAGTTAGTGATTACTTCATCTTCATTATATGGATTTTCTTTTGTCATAGTATATCCATCTAATGTCTTTCTTTCACCATAATTTAAAGTAATTTCTTTACCTATATTGTATTTATCTTTATCAAGTAAATAAAGTTCTTCGCTTATTAAGATTTCATTACTATTCTTTGGATAATCTCCATCTAGTAAATCAACTGTTAAATTAGCAAAACTTTTTTCATCATCATAAGAATATAAGTGAATATATGGTCTTTCTTCTGTGGGCATATCAAATTCTGAATAACCAGCATCAGTTAGAACCTCTATTTCCTCTATATCACGATTATTTTCTAAAACTATTATATCATCATCAGTTTGATTAAATAACTCAATATGATAATTACCTTGACTTTGGATTGTTGTTTGAACTAAAGCATCTTGAAGACCGATAAACATTCCAGCTACTGCACATATTAAAGCAACCGATAATGCAATACCAATTAAAGTACCTACACTTCTTTTTTTATTTAGAAGAAGATTCTTTAATGATAGTTTATTTAAAACTTTCATACCTAATCCTCCTCTACAATTCTTCCATCTTCAATTTTGATAATTCTATCAGCTTCTTTGGCAATTTCCATATTATGAGTAATCATGATAATTGTTTGATTATATTCTTTATTAGATTTTTTAAGTAGTGCAACAATTTCATCACTTGATTTAGAATCCAAATTTCCTGTTGGTTCATCTGCTAAAATAATAGCTGGGTTCGTAATTAAAGCTCTACCAATAGATACCCTTTGTTGTTGTCCTCCAGATAGTTCATTAGGTAAATGCTTACTTCTATTTTCTAATCCAAGTAATTCTAATAATTCTTTTAATGATTTCTTATCAACTTCTCTATTATCTAATTCTAATGGTAAAGTAATATTTTCTTCTACGTTTAATATAGGAATCAAATTATAGAATTGATATATTAATCCCACTTGTCTTCTTCTAAAAATAGCAAGTTTATCATCATTCATTGCATAAATATTTTTACCATCAATAAAAACTTTACCTTTTGTTGGTCTATCAACTCCTCCAACTAAATGAAGAAGTGTTGATTTTCCAGAACCACTTGCTCCTACGATTGCAACAAATTCACCTTTTTCTACTGAAAAAGATACATTATCTAAAGCAACTACTTTATTTTCTCCCTTTCCATATACCTTAGAAAGATTTTCAACTCTTAATATTTCCATCTAATTTCCTCCTTTGTCGTTTTAATTATATGATAACCAAAATGACAAGTAAGTGACATTTTGAAAAAAAAATAAAAAAGATTAACTTTTAAAGCCAATCTTAAAAAAATCATCTAATGTAAGCATACACAATTAATCCAACAAGGGCTATCACAACTAATATAGCATATATTTTAAATGCTTTGCTAAATATTCTTATACCTTTATTAATCGTTCCAGCTAATTGCTCTGTGTTACTAACTTTTTTCATAAATAAATCCTTCCTTTCAAATTAATTATATATAATCAAAATGACAAGTAAGTGACGTTATGAAAAAAAACAAATCAATATAGACTTGTCTTATTTCTTTTTACTATTAATTGTTAATTTTTTTACTTTACTAGGTTCTGCAACATATATTTCACTATAACCACATTCTGGACACACAGCACATTTGAATTTTCCTAAATTATCTTTGAATATTCCTTGTTGAGTTACTTTTAATCCGTATGCCCCACCTTCTACTTTTACATCCAAATCTTCGACCATTTCGGCATTACATCTTAAACATTTTCTCATAATTCATTTCCTTTCTTTAATTAAAACTTTTAATTTTTTGTGTAGATACAATCCATGAAATTACATATATAATAGCACTTATAATGCAACAAATAACTAAAGTCATATTCATATTTTCTCTAACATTAAATATTTGATTTAATCCAAATATTGATAATGCAAGTATTCCTGATGTTAAAGAATATGCTAGTATTGTTCCAATTATTGATTGTTCTTCAGGTAAAATAAAGTTACATGGCATTATGATACTTCCACTTAAAAGAGAAATAATAATACTAAATCCAATAAATATGTTCATATAATTGTCTGCTGTATTTGTAATTTTTAAAACTATTAAACATATTAAAGTACCAACAATTAATCCTACTATCACCCAAAATAAATATGCAATATACTTACTTGATATGATTTGTTTTTTTGAAACGGGTAATGTTACAGAATACTGAGTCCATTTATTCTTTTTATCGGATATAATAGTTCCTGATACTGTCATACTTAGAGGAATCGCCACTAATATAATAACCACTGAAGGAGAAATCACAAAGGATAATCCAATAGCCATTACTAGACATGATAGTAATGCAACTAATATATTAGCTTTAGTCGTGTAAAAATCTTTTAAAAGTAAACCTTTCATTCTACTTTTCCCCCTTTACATACATCAACATAATATCTTCAATTTTAATGTTATCCATTATAAAATTAGGATATTTACGCTCTAATTCTTTTTTATTTTTTACTAATATTTCATATCCATAATCCATTTTTCTAAATCTGATTATATCTTCTTTATCAATACTATCAAATTCTTTTTGCTTGCATTTCATGATACCATAATCATATATAAGATTATCTTTTGTTTCCTCAAAAATCATTTTACCTTCATGAATAAATACTATATAATCTGCAACTTTCTCTAAATCGCTTGTAATATGAGATGAAATTAATATAGAATGAGTTTCATCTTGAACAAAGTCCAAAAGTATATCCAAAATATCATCTCTTACTACTGGATCAAGTCCACTAGTTGCTTCATCCAAAATAAGTAATTCTGCTTTATGAGATAATGCTACACTTATAGATAACTTCATCTTCATTCCTCTTGAGAATTTTTTTATCTTTTTATCTTTTGGTAAAGAAAATTTTTCTAATAATTCAAAAAACTTCTTTTCTTCCCAATTTTTGTATATAGATTTTAATACGTTATTTAATTTATTTGGTGTTAAATCTTCAGGAAAATTATTTCCATCAAAAACAACACCAATTCTTTCTCTAATATCATTATCAATTTTATTTTTTTTGCTATCTAAAATATAAATATCCCCAGAGTCCTTTTGTACTATTTCAAGCATAGTATTTATAGTTGTACTTTTCCCTGCACCATTCTCACCAATTAATCCAACTATATTTCCTTTTGGAACATAAAATGAAACTTTGTCTAATAAAAAGCCATCATATTTTTTAGTTAAATTTTCTACTTTTAATGCGTAGTCTGACATTATTATTCCTCCTCGTAAAATATTTTTAACAAATCAATAAGTTTAGATAAATTGATTCCACTTTCTTTTCCTAAATCAACTGCTTTTTGTAAATGCTCTTCAATTTCTCTTTGCTTTTCCTCTTGAACAAAATTCTTGTTAAAAGAACTAACAAAACTTCCTCTACCAACTGTTGTTTCAATGAAGCCATCTTTTTGTAAATCTTCATAAGCTCTTTGTACCGATATAACACTAACGTGCAAAGATTTAGCTAAAGAACGCATTGAGGGTATTGATTCACCAGCTTTTAATTCGCCAGACATTATCATTTGTTTAAATTGACTTGTTATTTGCTCATAGATTGGCTTGCTTGTATTATTACTAATGATAATTTCCATTTTCACCCCTCCTAAATGTACTTATTGAATAAGTACATTATAGTACATTTTATAATATATGTCAATATAAACAAAAAAAGAAAAATTACATCGCAGATTTTTATTTGAAATTCCGTTTTATGATAAAAAGCTGAAATAAGTCTAATTTTGTTAAAATTTATATGTTGTAGGAGGTGTTAGTAATGTTATTTAAAGAAGCTGTAAGTAGCAGAATTTTAGATTTGTGTAAACAATATAACTATACTCCTAATAGACTGGCAGAAATGTCTGCAATTCCACCATCAACATTAAGGGCTTTACTTTCAAATAAAGTTGAAAACCCTAGTTCTCATTTAATATTTAAAATATGTCGAACACTAAAAATTGATATTAAAGAATTTTATAATTCTACCTTATTTAAGTTCGATAATATAGATGATTAAAGACCATTCGATATGAATGGTCTTTATAATTTAATATTGATAAATTTTCTTTATTGTAATTTTAATTTTGACTATTATTCTTCAATTTTTTAAAATTTATTCCAAAAATTCTTTTTTATAAAAAGTTTATTACATCCATAAAATATTGCATATCCTATAAGTCCTCCTAGAAAGTTAGTAATAACATCATCAATGTCTGCTGATCTACCCATAAAATACTGTAAAAACTCTATTCCAAAAGTTGTTAAAAATACAATTAGCATAGTTTTCCATATATTTCGTTTACTTTTATAAACTGCTGGAACAAAAAAGCCAAACGGAATAAATAATAGGATATTTGGAATTTTCTCAACAACAAACTGATATAGTCCAATTTCATTCCAATTAAAAGGAATAATATTTAATGTATGTGTCGAATCAAATGAAATCGGCATAAATAACATTGTTGCAAATACTATGAGAAATATAGAACAAACTAGACCTATATAACTCACTTGTCTTGTTGGACTTATCCCTTTTTTCTTCAACTTAAATAATATTGGTAAATATAAAATACTTATGATAACAACAAAAATTAAACCTAATCTTATATATGCTTCTATTCTGTGCATAACATACCCCTCCTCTCAATTATTATACAATAATTATAAATTCTTTTAAAAAATCAGGCAATAATTCTTGCTAATCTGTCTCCAAGTCTACATAGCAATTCATTTGTAATAGTATCGGCTTTATCAGCGACTTGTTCAGCAGTAATATTTTCATCTTCTCCTATAATTGTTATAATATCGCCAACTTTTACATTTGATATACTAGAAATATCAATTAGTAATTGATCCATACAAATTCTACCTATTACAGTACCATAACTTTCATTTATTTTGACTTGCATATTTTTGTTAGATAAATTTCTCGGTATTCCATCTGCATATCCTATTGATACAGAAGCAATTTTTCTATTTTCTGTTGCAATATATGTTCTTCCATAACTAACAGAATCGTTTTTATCTATTTCTTTTACACCTGTAATTCTGGCTTTCAATGACAAAACAGGTTTTAAGTTCAAATGTGTTAATTGATATGACTCGTATGAACTATTTATTCCATACATAAGAATACCAACTCGCACATAATCATAATCTAGTCCAGTATAATTTATTACACCATAACTACTCTGTAAATGTACTTTTCCAGTATCATATCCTTTTGTTTTAATTCTTTTTATAGTTTCGCTAAATAGTTCTATTTGTCGGTTAGTAAAATCAATATCTTCTTTTGTGTTAGAATCTGCAACGCATAAATGACTAAATGTTCCTAAAATATTTAATTTTTCATTTTCGTAAATTTTATATAATTTATCTAAATGATTATATTTTTCTCCTAATCTATTCATACCAGTATTTATTTTTATATGGCATTTTAATTTTTCATTAAGATTTAACTCTTTTATCCTTTCAGAATAATCATAATCTATAATAGTTTGAATTAAATCATATTTTATAACATATTTTAAATCATTAAAATTAGTAAAACCTAATATTAAAATATTACCTTGTATATTATTTTTTCTTAAATATATACCTTCTTCTAATGTGGCTACTGCAAAATCAGTTATACCAATTTCCGATAATTTTCTTGCTATCAATAATGCTCCGTGTCCATAAGCATTTGCTTTTACAACTGCCATTATTTTTGTTTTAGTGGAAATTATTTTTTTTATTTCATTTATATTATTTACTAAATTATCTAAATTTATTTCAATCCACGCTCTATCTTTTAACAAATTATTTTCTTTCATTTTTTATTACTTCCTTTATTTTTTCTATTAAAAAGGCAAATATTGTTGTTGATATACAAACTAACAGATAAAGTATTAAATTATTCTCAACAAATATTTTATCCATTCCAATAATGCCAGAAACAAACCTAATTCCTACAATAAAAAGTGGGTGGAAAATATAAATATATGTTGCGATATTTCTTATCTTTTTGTTTGATGTTTTACTATGATCCATTAAATAGCAAAACAAGAAGTACATAAGTGGAATTAAAAACAAATACATACTATCGTGTCTTTGTAAATTATAATAATGTAAAATACTTCCTTCAACACTCATAAGTATAAAGAATAATAAAACATATAATAAGTTAAACTTTGTACTTTTTCTTGTGTTTGCCTTTATAATATGCCCTAAACATATAAATATTGGTACATAGAATAAACCATTTCTCGTATAATCAAAAATATTAAACATAAATTCATATATATTTTTTGTAATCTGATTCATAATAGTTATGCCATAATAACTATCTCCAAATGCACCTATTACGTATAATAGTATCGTTGCAATTAAAGCCTTTTTTCGTCCTAATTTTTTTATTAAAAAATATGTAATCCACACTCCAACAATAAGTGCTGGAAAATACCATAAATGATATAATGTTCCGTTTATAAAAACATCTTTTAATATTGTAATAATATCAATGTTTTTAAAACTACCCATATAGATATTTATTGGTAAATAAAGGAATATGCAAAGAAAATAAATTTTCAGTATTTTCTTTGTATAGTCAACTAAAACTTGTTTATCTTTTAAAGCCCTGTCTAATATATAATATCCAGTTATCATTAGAAATAAAGGAACGGCTATTCTTCCTAATATTCTTGTAAAGAAGAAATCAAATTCAGGACTAATTTTAGCAAACGGTGAAATATGTATAGCAACAATTAAGAACGATACTATAAATCTCCATATATCAATATTTATTTTTTTACTCATTATTTCTCTCCTTTGATAGTTAAAATAAATCCATCTACATTGTTTCCAGAAATATTATAATTTTCCTCCATTTCTAAACTAATACTTTCGTCTTTATAAGGAATGAAAAATATCTTATATTCTTCATAAATTAAAGGCTTATTTGGATATATAAAATCTTTCAAAAAATCTATATATTCTTCTAAACAAATATCTTTTTTCGTTATTATTTTTGAATGAGGATAACCAACATATCGAAAATGCCATTCTTCTTTTGATATTTTAGTAATTGCTTTCTTTTCGTCTTTATATCGCTCAATAAAGCCATATTTTGGAGCAATATTTCTAAAACTTTGACATATACCATAATAAGGAAACTTAGGACAAATAAAATCAATATTTCCCTCATTTAATGCTAAATCTATTGCTAAACCTGTTTGATGTTCACTAGCATTAGGTAGTGCAACATATTTTTGCGTATATTCTCTGCCATTCTCTTTTAAAGATGTATTATATATATCTTTTTGTTCTTCAAGTGTTCTATACCCACTTACAGGGACTATTTTATTTTCAGCATTTATATTATTCAGTATTAAGTGTAAAGAATAATTTGCAATATTATTTAATTTGATATTATTGTATTCTTCATCAAAAGATACTAGATTATTTATTGTACTTTTCAATGTATAATCTGGGTTAATAAGGACTAATTCTCCTTTTCCAATATCTTCTTTTTTTAAAGTTATATTTTTCATTTTTCCCACCCCAATTCAATTAAACGATCAATAACTTCTTCAAAAGGAATACCAATTTCTTTTAACATACTAGGGTATCTTGAATGTGATGTGCAGCCCGGAATAGTATTTACTTCATTGAAAACGATTTTTTTATCTTTTGTGTAAAACATATCAACTCTTGCAAAGCCACTACAACCTAATATTTTGTAAATAGCAAGAGCAGTATCTTTAATTTTTTCTCTTTCTTCTTTACTAATTCTTGCAGGTAAATGTATTTTACTTGTTTTCAAATTGTATTTTTCAAAATAATCAAAGAAGCCATCTTCTAACTCTATTTCATCCACTTCACCAATTATTAACTTATCTGTTCCTAATACAGCACAACCAACTTCAAATCCATCTACATTTTCTTCTATAATAACTTTATTGTCATACTTAAATGCTTCTTTTAACGCTTCTTTTAATTCGCTTATTGTTTTTATCTTTGTAATACCAAAAGATGATCCTGCTTTCAAAGGTTTTACAAACAATGGAAAGTGTAAATTATGAATTTTATTTTCTATCATCTCGTAACTATCTTTTTCATTAAATAAATAAGATATAGGTGATAAATAACCATTTGAAGAAATAATTTCGTGGGCTAAATACTTGTCCATACATATCGCAGATGAAGTCATATCACACCCAACATATTTTATTCCTGCAAGTTCCAATAGTCCTTGTAATCTTCCATCTTCTCCGTTTTGACCGTGCAATACTGGAAAAGCAACATCAATTTTAATAATTTCATTTGTTTCTAAAACTATAATTCCGTGATCACTTCTATTTGTTGAAATGGTAATTCGTTTGGTATCCTTTTCATTTAACCATTCATCTTTTTCAATATTATCCACATCACCATTATATAAATAAAAATCACCATTTCTTGTAATTCCAATCATCAACAAATTGTACTTATCTTTTTTGATATTTTTAATTACGGAAGTTGCAGATACAAGTGATACATCATATTCACTTGAACACCCTCCAAATAAAATTGCTACTGTTTTTTTCATAAAAATCACATCTCCTCTACTTTAACATCACTTGGCAATTCATATTCAATAAGAACTTTCTCGTCATATAATTTCTCTTTTCTGATTTCTTTTCTTGTTTTCTTGTCTATTTCAACTCTTATAACTTCAACGCATTCATAAATATTTTCATTTTCTTTGACATACTTTAAATTTCCATTTACTATTTTATAATCAACATTGGATTCACTATTTGATAATATTTTTCCATACATATAATCTTCATCAAATGAAATGTCTATTTGATATATATTGTTAGTTTCATTTTTTACTTTTAAATCTAACCAACCACTACTAATTGTTGCGTCAATTCCTTCTAAAGAAGATTTATCTGGATTAGGAAAAGATTTCACTTTATGTCCGTGCCTTTCAGTAACAGTAAGTGGGCTCATTAAAAATAGATAATGTAACAAATTACTTAAATGACAAAGCCCTCCACCTTTTTTTGCTACTATTTTTCCGTCTACCAATATCAAACCATCTTTATATTTTCCGTACTTTTTACTGTTTCTAACTAAATAACAAAAGGAAAATGTTTCATTAGGATATATTAAAATATGATTCATAGTTTTACTTGCTATTTTTAAGTTTTCGACTTTGTTTTTTTGATAAATAATATCGTGTCCACTATTTTCGTTTATCATCAATGTTTTAGTCTTACAAACTTCATATTTTAATTTTTCTCCAAAATTTTTAGAATACTTATTTCCGTCAAACTTCATTCCAATTTGATAAAATAAGTTTCTTTGCCATATTCGTAATGGTAATAGAAATGGAAATAATTGTGTTAATCTTTTTCTTGCCATTTGCAGCACCTCCAATCAACAAAAAAACAATCATTCAAATCAATACAATTAAATTATACTGATTTATAAATGATTGTTCTTTAATTTTATCTTAAATAAATCTTAAATTCTTCTTAAATTATTTTAATGGTAACGTAACTCGAAAAGTTGTTTCTTTCTCATTACTTTCGGCAATTATTGTTCCATTATGTAATTCAACTATGTCTTTTGCAATGGCAAGACCTAATCCACTTCCACCTGTTCTTGATGTTCTTGCAGAGTCTAGTCTATAAAACTTCTCAAATATTTTACTTAATTTTTCTTTTGATATTTGTTTTCCTTTGTTTATTACTTCAACAATTGCATTATTATTATCTTTTTTCAAATTGATTACAATTTCACTTTCTTCTTTACTATAACTAATAGCATTTTTTATAAGATTATTAAATACTCTACTTAATTTATCTGGATCACCATTTATACTGATTGGCTCATTATAATTCAATTTAATACTCTTATTTAATTCTCGTAAAGTAGGATAGAAATCGTCAATGATTTGTTCCAACATCAAATTAAGATTCAATTCCTCTTTTTCTAAAACAATTTTTTCAGAATTAAATCTAGCCACATCAAATAACTCATTGATTAAATCTTCTAATCTATATGATTTATCTAATGCAATAGAAATATAATTTTTTTGTTTCTTTTTTGGCATATCATCTATTTCATCCAAAATTGATAAATAACCTATCATTGATGTTAAAGGTGTCTTAATATCGTGTGCTAAATAAACTATTAACTCATCTTTTTTTTCTTCATTTTCTTTAGCCAATTTTTCATTTTTCTCTGATTCTCTTTTTAAGTGATTCATACGCTTTTGGATTTCTTCTAATTCATCTGGTAATTCAATATATTCAACATCTTTATTTACTAAATCTTCAGTTGCCTTTCCAACTTCATCAATATATCCAAAAACTTTCTTTAATAATCTATATAGTAGCACTAATGTTCCAATTACCCAAATTATTAGTATAGGAATTATAAGAGTTCTAACGTTTGTTATGCTGTAAAAAAATTCTCTAAAATTGTTGTAAACTTCTGGTGAAATATCATATAGCCATTGAAAAGTTAGACTATCAATTAGTGCCACCAAAAGGAAAATACCTAATGGCATACATATAGACCATACCAATATTTTTATTACAAAATTTATAAATGTTTTTTTCAATAATTTATTTTTTTTACTTCTCAATTTTATACCCCACTCCATAAACTGTTTTTATATATTTTGGTTTCTTTCCAATATCATTCATTTTTTCTCTTAAATGTCTAATATGTACCATTACAGTATTGTTATCTTTTTCAAAATATTTACTTCCCCATACTTTAGAAAATAATTCATCTGTTTTAATTACTTTTCCTCTGTTTTCACATAATAGCCATAATATTTCAAATTCTATTTTTGTTAGTTCGACCTTTTTTTCGTTGAAATAAAATTCGTGAGTATCTTTATTTATAAGTATTCCTCTAAAATCAATTACATTTTCTTTTTGATTTGAATTATTATACTTTTGACTTCTTCTTAACTGTGCTTTTACTCTTGCAATCAATTCCAAAGGTTGAAAAGGCTTTGTTACATAGTCATCTGCTCCTATCATCAAACCATTTATTTTATCAATTTCTTCTACTTTTGCAGTTGCAAAAATAATCGGGAAAGTATATTTTTCTCTAATTTTATTGCATAATATAAATCCATCAATTTCAGGCATCATAACATCTAAAATTGCTAAATCTACATCTAAATTATCAATATTATCAAGCACTTCTTTAGCAGAATAATATTTATAAACTGTATAATTTTCATTTTTCAAATATAATTCAACTAAATCTGCTATTTCCTTTTCATCATCTACAACTAAAATTTTATTCATTTTCCTCTCCCTTCCACAAGTTTTGGATTAGTAATACATACTAATTATATCATATAAAAACACAATAAGATAGTTATTGTGCTAGACTATTTCAGATAAATCTTGTTTAGATATATTTTAACATACATTATTTTAAAAATAAATAGTTCTACCTATATAAAAAGACCATTCTTGCGAATGATCCTTTTAATTATTGATACTCTAATAAAACTGCATTTAGTCTAAAAATTCACGAAGAAAAATTACATTGTTTTATAATTTTTCTTTTTGTTTATTTTATAAAAGTAATCTTGTCATAACTTCTTCAGCTTGTTTTTGAGTCAATACTTTTTCCATATACTCATCAAAACCATCTTCATAAACAAACTCATCTCTAGCACCTGTAGAAACTGTTAATACTACAATAGGAATATTAAATCCTTCTATATCTTTTAAATCATGTAAAACATCTATTCCATTACGTTCACCGTATTTATATAGATTATTAGTAACTATAACGTCGCAAGTATAACCATGAGTAATTTTATCATAGATGTCATCACCAGATTCCACAGTATCAACTTCAAAGCCTAATGACATTAATACTTTTCTAGTATTTTGAAGCATCCACTCATTATAATCACCAACTAAAACTTTTTTTCCTTTAAAAGTATCTTTCTTGACTAATGACGTTTTTTCAGATATTTTAATTGTCTTACTATTATTATTTTTCTTTAATTCTTGTTCTTTGACTATTTTCAATTCTCTTTCGTTTCTCCTGTTTTCTCGAAAATAGTATTCTTTCTCTTCTTGTTCTGTTTTTAGATTACGTTCTAATAATATTGAATGTAATTTATACCCTCTAAGTTTGTCAATCAAAATAAAAAGAACAATACATAAAATTACTACTAAAATTACTGCTATTATTAACAAAATTTCTATAGCATCCATCATAGCTTCCTTTCATTAATCTATACACGTGTATAGAAGACTTTGTACTGCACAAACTATATAATAAAATAAGGTTTTCGGGATTGGAGGCGATTTATTATTACAAGGAAAAGTAAAGATATACTTGCAATAAATTTAAAATATTATAGGTATCAATCTAACTTATCTCAAGAGAAATTTGCTGAAGCTATTGATACCACCTTCTTATACGAATACCAATTAGAAAAAGGTAAAAGAAATCCATCTGTGAATATGTTAGATAAATTATCTACCAACATTTCTAAATTATTAGATTGTAATATTACACCTGCTGATTTATTATCATACGATGAAAAGAAAATTATAAGTTCTAAAAGAATTGATAAAAGAAGTAGTAATTAGTGTCGACCAAAACATTTTAATTACTTTTTTTATTTATAAAACTTTTTACTAGTATTCATATATCTATCGCCTCAACATTTACCTTGTATTTATTTTCTTACAACTAACACTCTCCTTTCATTAGTAATTCATATATATATACTGCTTTATGATTACTCAAATACAATTATAACACAAATTTTAACTTATAAAACATAAAGTTGCTCCTTGTGAAGGAGCAGTATGTTAATGATATTTCCTATAAAATTATTTATAGGAGGTACTAACGATGAACAACATTTATGATTTATTTAATCTTATAGGCAGAAATATGAAAACTATAAGAACTGAAATAATTGGTAAATCGCAAGAAAAAATGGCAGAAGAAAACGATTTAAGTAGAAGTTTTATTTCACACATCGAAAGTCCAAATGTGGATATGGGAGTTTCATTAGATACCTTATTTTACTTAGCACAGAAATATAACTTTGATATTAGAAAATTCTTCGATGGATATGAAGAACTTATGAATAAAGACAAAAGAAATGACGAATAATCATTTCTTTTTTTAATAGTTCATTCTAAATGACGCTACAGCATACCATGTTCCATTTTTCTCATATACACTTACTGCCATAGCTGTGTTTTGTTCTCTTAGCATTGTGGCTCTATGAGTTGGGCTATTTTTCCATGCTTCAAAAAAGTTTCCACCTGCTGTACCATAACCAATATTTTCTCCAAAACCGTATGAAGCATTATGAGAATAATTAGTTATAATCTGCTTTGCTCTCATATCAGCTTCATTTTGTGCTTCTGTAGTGATTGGTAATTCAGCTTTACCATTTTGTCTTCTATAAGCGTTAATCTGAGATGCGTATGTGTTAGCAATATCTCTCCTATAACCTTCTGATGATTGCTGAGAAGCATTATTACTTGATTGATTGCTTTTATTATTGTTTGTTGTATTATTGTTTTGTTTGCTCGTACTAGTATTATTATTACTTGAAGAAGGAGCTGGATTATTTTTAGCATTCTCATATTCAATCATTGCATCACTTTTATATATAGTACCATCAATGGTTTTACTAACTTTACCTTCTTCTTTGGCTGATTCTAAATCAATAATTTCTAATGTAAAATTTTTAGATACTTTATTTTTATATTGATCTGTTGCAATTACTTCTAATTTATAAGTACCAATTTTAGATAAATCATAATCACCATAAATAGTAATTTCAACTTTCGATAAATCCTCTGCTTCAAAGAACTTTGTTAAATCTACATCTTTGGAATTTTGTTCTAAAGTTATTTTTTCTGGTACTGTTTTAAATTCTGGTTTTTTAGTATCTTCTACTTTTATTTGAAATTGAAGTTCTTTATTCTTATATTTCATGGATAATTTATAAGTACCAACTTCTAATAATTCAGCGTCTTTTGATAATAATTTATCATCTACTATACTGAATTTATCTTTATTCTCGATATTAAGTTTATACTTATCTATATCTTTTATTTCTTTAGGATTATTTAAATAATAAGATGATGTGAAAGGGACTTCATCTCCCAGTTCAAATATAAAAGTATCCTTTTTCAATACAAGTTGATTTTTATTTAATAAAAGAAAAGAAATAACAATTAAAGATATTATTATAATAATGGAAATTAAAATGATAATCAATTTTTTTCGCTTCATTTGATACACCTCACACGTCTATGTAAATGTGGCAAAGCCACATTATATACTTCTAATTAATATGAAATTCATAAGTCGTTTGATAACTATAAGACACTCTATCGTTATAAATCGCTAATAAGTAAAATGCTTTAGGTTTATACTTTCTAATCGTTCTTTCTGCTATCTTCATTTTAACAGAAATTTGTGAATCTGTCAGTCCATAAAATCCTTTCCACATTAATAATTCTCCCAATACAGCATCTTTACTTTGAATTTCACATATATTTTTGATATATTGTCCAACTTTATCTTTTTCATTGTCTAACTTCTCTACTATTTTATTTTCAAATGAGCTTTTTTTTCTAACTTGATTTGAGAATTTTATTAAACTAGTAGAGTTCATTGGAATAGTTAGATTTTTTTTAATTCGCCTTTCAACTAAAGGCTGATATTTCATACAAAGTTTCTTACCATTTAAAATTGTTTTTTGTTCATCAATTTCTGGTATATAAACTTCTGAAACATCAATCATATTATGCCACAGTTTCTACTTCTTCTTGTTCTATTTTATAAACATTGACTGCTTTCTTTAATTCTGAATCATAGTCAAATTGAACTAAATCTCCTTCATCTAATGTTTTAAAACCATTCATCATAATTTCTGAAAAATGAACATATATATCATTTTCTACTTCCTCGCTTTGAATAAATCCATACCCCAACTGAGCATCAAACCATTTTACTTTCCCTTTCATCTTCTTTTTCCCTTTCCTTTCGTCTTTAATTCATTTTCTCCTACAGCAACTCCATATAACTCATCAATCTTTAATGTAATAGAATTAATGATTAATAAAATAGCTAAGGTTACTACAATATAATAAAAACTACTCATTAAACTACTAAATACTGCAAAATGTATAATTAATAAAACTATTTCTGGTATCAATAAAATTCCACATATAAACATCATAATAATTTCTTTTGTACTTTTTATATTTTTCTTTTTGATTGCAATTAATGTTATTGCAAATACAAGTGTAATAATACATATATTGTAAACATCTAAAATAAAAGCAATAAATTTATTAATATTTATGATATTAACACTTGTAAGATATATTAAACTTTGTGTAACCAGATTTACAAATATAAAAGTTGTTAATAAAAATATTATTTGCTTTACTACTTTTAAAATATTAGAAACTTTATGATATTTTTGCATCCTTTTATTATTGCCTTCGCCCTTCCAATACTCCATAGCACTTCTATCATATAAATCAGTATAAAACTGTTTTAGTTTTTTCATTTCTCCTCCTTCAATGATAGAGATATAGATATTGCTTCATCAATATCTTTCATAGTACTACGTTTTAAAGTATATTGGTAACAGATTATCTGCTCTTTTGAGATAGTAAAGATATGTTCACATAAAGCCATCTGCTTTGAATCAATCCTTACATGAATTGGTAAATCAGTTCTTTTAATTTTTGTAGTAATCGGCACAACAATTAGTGTTTTAGAAAAAGTATTAGCGTAATCATTCTGGACAATTATACACGGACGTCTTCCTTTTTGAATATTAGGATAAGAATTATTAAGATTAACTAAATAGACATTGCCTTTTTTATAATTTTTCATAAAAAGTATATTTTAATTGGTGTTTTTACTTCAAGAATATAATAAGCGTTAAGAGGATATTTGGACTTTCTTTTAAATCTATCTTTAGAATTTTCATAAATAATTCTTAAATCACAATCAAAACCAATCTTTTCTAATTGTTTGATTACATTTTCTTTTCCTACACGTTTTATGAGATCTCTGCCACAAGAACAATTACCAAATTTATCCAGATGATTGATAATCCATTGTGGTATTATTTCTTCATTAGATTTAGACATTTAGATGTCATCCTTTCAACATTACTATTCAACACTTCATAATACTGCACTTTGGAAACCAATCTGTCTTTTTGTTTCTATCTATCACTCCTCTCTTTTGTAGACTACAGGAAACATTTACTTTTTTTAAAAACACTAGTTATTAAGTGTAATTTTAAAAGTATTAGTTTGTAGACTACAGGAAACATTTTGCTTTAAAAAAATAAGTACTCCCTCTAGTTATGTTATGATTTCTCATCACCATCCTCGGTACTTCATCCTACACATACATATTAATCTTTTTTTTGAAAAAAGTCAACCACTATTTTGAAGATTAAATTGCTGTATAGATATTTTCTATACAGCTTGGTACTATTTTCTCATTATTGAGTCAGAATAATCAGATAATAATTTTAAAGTATTATCTAAAATGTCTTCATCCTCTATTGAAACAGTACCAATGATACCAACTGCATTTATTAAATTTTCTAATTTTACTGCTAATGAACTCGTACATAAAAGATCCTGAGTGGTAGTCTTATAATCTTTTATTATTACATTGAGTTTTTGGAGCAACATTGATAAGTCTTTATAATTCATACTTTTCTTTAATTCAATGTGCTTTTGTACTACGGTTAATACTTCATCTACTTCTTTTACTACTTTTACTGCTACAATTTCATTAGTCATAATTTTTCCTTCCTTTTTTTCGAGTGGTATTTGTGGCTTCTTCCCCCTTTAAATGATTAATACACTCTTCAAGAATCTGGATAGTTGTAGCTCGATCTAATTGTGTAGAAATTTTAATTTTTTTATCTTTCCTTGTACTTACACTAATCATTATACTTCTGACCTGACATGAAGACATCTCTATATTTATTCACCTCTCTTCCTTAGGGTGAAAAAACCACCCTTTTCAAACTATCGCCTCCACTTCATATACTACTAATTTAATAATATCAAAAAAAATTATGTTTGTCTACCACAGGCAACATAATTGCTTAATAATTAAAATTGAAAAAATATTTTTGTTACCCGTGGTAGACATTTTATAAAAAAAATAGTAAAATGATAAAGAAAGAGGTTGGATTATGACTAGAAATGAAGCAATAAAAAAAATTGTATCTGATTATATATCATCCAATGGGCTATCACAAAGCGATTTTGCTAGGCGTGGTGGATTAACTAGAGTTTATGTAAATAAACTTATTAAAAGAGATCCATCAACAAAATATGGAATATCCTCTACCATGTTTGCTAAAATTGCTGATGCAATGAGAATGCAAGTGCAAGATTTAGAAGATTTAGTACACCTATATGAAGAAAATGATTCTATTCCAAAAGATTATACAGGAAATTCCAAGATTAAAAATGACATAATAAACATAATTAGAAATTCAAACCTTAATGAAAAACAATTATTAGAAATATATTACTTTATAAATCAATATAGCTCTAAAAATAGTTAGAGTTTTTATTTTGCTTTAATACTCAAGTTCTAATTCATCATTTTCTTTATACCATCCCGTTTCGTCATCCCATTCTATTTGCTCCAAACTTTCTAATTTTTCAATATTGCTATACATCGAGGCTTTAAAATAATTATATTTATTTTCAATTAGATTTCCTTCTTCATCTTTAAATTTATTCTTAATAACTTTATTTGTAATATAATGACTAATTTTAATGAGTTCTTGATATGAATATTCAGATAATAATTTATTAAACAATTCATCATATTGAAACAAATCAACATCCATATCCGAAACATAATCTTTTTCAATTAAATCTTTTGTTAAAGGATTTAAATTATTTAAATCAAAAAAAGATGATTTTTCTTTATCATCTTTATCATTTTGTTCTTTAGTATTTTGTTTATTAGTATTTATTTGTGTTGGGTTATCCATATCTGGATTATCCATATATGGATTTTCCGTATCTGGATAAACTAATTCTTTTTCTATATGTGGTTCTTCATAAATAATATAAGTATATTCAAATAATCCCTTATCATTTTTGCTTTTTTCTATTACCAAATAATTATTATCTTTCAATTCCTTGAGAGTGGATCTAATTGCATCTTTACCCTCTTTACAAATAGAACAAAGCCCAGCAAGAGAATAATCCCAGTCATCAGGTAAGGATAACATGAACGAAAGTAATCCTTTAGCTTTTAATGAAAGTGATTTATCTCTTAAATGATAATTACTCATTACTGTGTAATTCTTATTTTTTTCTACTTTAAACACCATATTCTCCTCCCCTTTCTAACATATAAAAAAGAGCTTAACGCTCTTAATCATTAGAATCCAAATTCAACTCTACCTTATTTACTTTATAATCTTTATCAACTACATTTAATTGTAAATTTTCAATAAATAAAGTAGCTTTAAAATCTTTGATTGATTTTTCTATTGCATCATTCAAATCTTCATTAACATCTAAATCTAAAGTCTTAATCGGAGTTTTTAAAGAAACATTATTATTTGTTTTTTCTCCTCTTGCAATACTAATAATTTCAATGATTTGATCTCCTAATTTCATTTCTTTATCAAAATTATTATTTAATTCTTTAATTTCAGTTAAATGAATTGATTTCTTATCATGATATAATTCTTGATAAATTTCTTCGGTAATGAATGGAAAGTAAATACTGAAATCCTGTAATAATTTATAAAGTAAAGTATAAACTGTTTTTTGTCCAGAATATCTTGCCTCATCACCAAACTCTTCAGGACGATATAATCTATGTTTTACAATTTCAATATAGTTGTCACAGAAGTTCCAGAAAAATTTCTCTAGGTGATTCAATGCAAGTCCTACTTCATATTCATCAAGATATTTTAAAAATCCTTTTTCCATTTCTTGATATTTTCCTAATATCCATTTATCAATATATTCATAATTATTAAATTCTTTATCTTCATAATCTTGAAGGTGCATTTCAATAAATTTAGATACATTCCAAATTTTATTTACTAATTTACGTCCTCTTTGTAATGTTTCTTCACTATAAACAATATCTGTTCCTAATCGACCAGAGCCAGCCCAGTAACGAATAACATCAGCAGAATATTGGTTAATAAGATTCAAAGGTTCTACTTTGCTATTACCTTTACTCTTACTAATTTTTTCACCTTTACCAGCCATTACAAATCCAGAAATCATTACATTATCCCATGGTCTTTGTCCAAAGTGATAAAAACTTTTAACGATTGTATAAAAATCCCATGTTCTAATAATTTCTGAGGCATTAGTTCTTAAACTCATAGGTTTTAAAATATCTTCATAGTTATCTTTTTCACCATAACGCATATTGATTAATGGTGTTACTGAAGATGTTGCCCAAGTATCCATTACATCTGTTTCAGGAACAAACTCAGTACATCCACATTTAGGACATTTATCTACCTTTGGTGAATCCACTAATGGATTAACTGGTAAATCTTCTTTTCTTGCAAATATTGGCTCTCCACACTCTTCACAATACCAAACTGGGAATGGAACTCCAAAGTATCTTTGTCTTGATATACACCAATCCCACATGATATTCTCAACCCATTCATTATATCTATTTTGCATGTGAGCTGGATGCCATTTAATTTCATTTCCAATTTTCAAAAAGTCTTCTTTATGATCCATAGTATCAATAAACCATTGTTTCATAACAGAGTATTCTACTTCTTTACCACATCTTTCATGTGTTTG